>Ga0209782_1000094_pt1 | contig 36927 bp, 35 predicted proteins | sample WorMetmaBAHAMAS1_FD_187390 | JGI IMG/M metagenome (GOLD analysis project Ga0209782, IMG submission 187390) | Marine gutless worms symbiont microbial communities from Max Planck institute for Marine Microbiology, Germany - Inanidrilus... | ecosystem: Host-associated > Annelida > Digestive system...
CGTGGCCAGCGGCAAAAACAGTGAGGCGGTGCTGTTCACACCAGGCCCCCACGCACGCCAGCACTGTCAGACGTATGGATTGGCGACCGATCCCATCCCGCTACGCTTGATCCGCGTGAAGCTCAATAAACGGCGAACGTGAGAAATGCCGCTCCTGGCCATCGCTGATCGCCTCTACCGCGACCGACAGCACACCTACCGGGTGAATTTCACCCAGGCGCTCTCCAAGAGAAAGGATAACCTGGTTCGGTTGTTCGTCTCCAATTCCTCACGACAACTGCTCACCGCGTTAATACTCGCGGTGGCGACAAGCGTCGAAGCTGTCCGACCGGACCGCTCTTACCCGCGAAAGATCAAGCCCGCCAAGCTCCACCCCTTCCATCCCAACTACAAGCGCTGCCGACGAGCCTTAACTTAAGGGCATTGACTTGGAACGGGGACAGGTTATCAATTACTTGAAACTCTCCAGGCTCCCGGTTGGCGTGATACTTAATTTCAAACAGGCAAAACTCGAGTGGGAACGAAGTATTTATGAGTATAGAATATTCGTGTCCATTCGTAGTTCTTGTCAACCGTGACTCACGCCTCGTCGGTCTGAGGCAAAGCCTTGCTAGGGGTAATGTTTAGCCGAGGGGGAATTAAGATAGACAATAGATTATACCTGGTTCCGTGGGCTAAATTCACCTTGGATGGGGAAACCTGTAGTAAAAAAAGCAACCTAGGATTAAAATCCTCGATGCCTCAAACTCACTCGACAGGTGCTGTGGTGTAACGGCTCATCATTAGCGAATCCGAGGCGGATCTCACCTCCCATGCCAGTCTTGGCCTCATTGGCATGGCACTTAACCAATGCACCAACCTGGCAACCGATGCCGCCGCGATCTCGCCGGTGCGCCGCGGTACTATTAGTCATAGTGATATCCTATCGAGAAGACGGATCTGGGCATCGAACGTTTGCCCTCAGGGAAATTTTCCACCAATGCTGTCATCCTCGCCGGTGCTCAACTGGCCTACAATCTCCTCCGTTGGATCGGGCAAAATAGGCTGTTGGGTCCGGATGCCCCACTACGCCACCGGGCCAAGCGTCGCCGCATCCGCACCGTCATGCAGGAACTGATGTACCTGGCCGCGCGCCTGATTCACACCGGACGGCGGCTCAAGCTCGCCTTCGGCTCTGGCTGCATGGTGGTACCAATTTTCCGGGTACCCATTTTCCGACGACTATACGAACGATTAGCATGGACCTGAACGAATCGACCACCGCGGCATCAAGATCCGCACGCGATCGCGGGGCTCCCGCGTGTCGGTTGTTTACCAGTACTCGTCGAATACTCGTATTTACACTTCAAAACCAGGGTTGTCGATCAACTCGGCGCGTCACTGCTCCGTCATTCCCCTTTAGAATCACAACTGCCTGTCCACCTCTACGCAAACAAATCATCATCTCATTTACGTCACGGATTCAGGTCATTTGTAAAGATTCGGCGCCTTCAAGGGATCCTAAACCCTTGTCGTAGCTGTGGGACTTAAACCGACGTGACCACCAATACGAATTCCCTCCACGCCGATCGCATCCTGATCCTGGATTTCGGTTCCCAGTACACCCAGCTCATCGCCCGCCGGGTGCGTGAGGCGGGAGTCTATTGTGAGCTTCATCCCTGGGACATGGATGCCGATCGCATCCGCGGCTTCGGCGCCAGGGGGGTAATCCTCTCGGGCGGCCCTCAATCGGTCCACGAGCAGGCGCCGCCACGGGCCGACGCTGCCGTATTCGAGCTCGGGATTCCGGTGCTCGGCATCTGCTACGGCCTGCAGACCATGGCGGCCCAGCTCGGCGGCCAAGTGGCCCCATCGACCCGGCGCGAGTACGGCTATGCCCAGGTGCGCGCCCGCGGCCACTCCCGGCTGCTGCGGGACATCGAGGACCATACCAGCCCGGAGGGCTATGGCCTGCTGGACGTCTGGATGAGCCATGGCGATCAGGTAGAGGCCCTGCCGTCGGGATTTCGCGCCATCTGTACTACGGACAACGCGCCGCTGGCGGGTATGGCGGACGAGGAGCAGCGTTTTTACGGCCTCCAGTTCCACCCGGAGGTTACCCACACCCGCCAGGGGCAGCGCATCATCAAGCGCTTCGTCCACGGCATCTGTGGCTGCGGCAATCTCTGGACGGCGGGCAATATTATCGAGGACGCCATCGCGCAGGTTCGCCGCCAGGTGGGTACCGACCAGGTGCTGCTCGGCCTGTCCGGGGGCGTGGACTCCTCCGTAGCGGCCGCCCTGCTGCATCGGGCCATCGGCGACCGGCTCATCTGCGTCTTCGTCGACAACGGATTGCTGCGGCTGGGCGAGGGCGAGCAGGTTATGCTCACCTTCGCCCGGCACATGGGAGTCGAGGTCATCCGCGTCGACGCGGAGGAGCGCTTCCTGGCCAAGGTCGCGGGGGTGACCGACCCGGAGCGGAAACGCAAGCTCATCGGCAATACCTTCATCGAGGTCTTCGAGGAGACGGCGAAACGCTTGCCCAGCGTCAAATGGCTGGCCCAGGGTACTATCTATCCCGATGTCATCGAGTCGGCGGGGGCCACGACCGGCAAGGCTAAGGTCATCAAATCCCACCACAACGTGGGCGGGTTGCCTGCTGCTATGAGGCTCGCGCTGGTGGAGCCCCTGCGGGAGCTGTTTAAAGACGAGGTGCGCAAGATCGGCGTCGAGCTCGGCCTGCCCTACGAGATGGTCTACCGCCACCCCTTCCCCGGCCCTGGACTGGGGGTGCGCATCCTGGGCGAGGTCCGTAAGCCCTACGCGGACATCCTGCGCTTGGCGGACCACATCTTCATCGAAGAGCTGTGCCGGGCGGACCTCTATGACCAGGTCTCCCAGGCCTTTGCCGTTTTTCTGCCCGTCAAGTCTGTGGGTGTGGTGGGCGACAACCGTCAATACGACCATGTCATCGCCCTGCGGGCGGTCGAGACCCTGGACTTCATGACCGCCCGCTGGGCCCGTTTGCCTTATGACTTCCTCGATCAGGTCTGCCGTCGCATCGCCAACGAAGTGCGCGGTGTCTCGCGGGTGGTCTACGACATCACCGGCAAGCCGCCGGGGACGATCGAGTGGGAGTAAGAAAGCGGGTAGTGGTAATTTTCCCGTAGCGCAGGCGTCCCGCCCACAGTGATAAATGCGAAATGATAAATGCGGAATGAGGATGGGGGAACCTAGTGTGCCCATCGGTCTTGTAGCGGCAAAACAGAGTGAAACGGGGTACTAGGGCGTGTTGACATAATAAAGCTGAGCGACTGATTCCAAACGCAATAGAACCACGAATGAACACGAACCCTCATTCGTGTGAATTCGTGCCCATTCGTGGTTCGTGTTCCCCGCGCCCGCAGGTATGTTAAATGTCAACAGACCCTAGTACATAGTTTCGATGTTGCGAATGCCTAGAGGGGATGTTCACATCAGGCTCAAGCGACTCTATCCGCAATATCGAGTGAAACGGGGTACTAGCACTGCTGAGCAGAAATAGTGATACCGCTCGTGGTCAAACCTCGTGGTCAAACGGTGGGGGGCGTATCTTGATATGTCCAACGGAATGGCTTGGCCATGGTTTCGTTGAAGTAGTTGATGAAATCGCCGATCCTGCCGGCCAGGTCGCTCTTGGATTGGAAGTTGCCGCGACGGACGAGCTGAAGAACTAGATTTCGATCTGGTTGAGCCAAGAAGCGTGTTTGGGTGTGAAATTGGAACCCCAGGGGATGTTCAGGATCGCTGAGAAACACCTGATGAGACGCGGCGTTGCGTAGAATCCCGCAGCGTCCTTTGCGGCCGAGATGATCGCCTTCAAAGCCGATGCGCTCTGCGCTCTGCCACCAAGCGGACCGCCGACTCGGAGATGGGTGTTGAGGTTGCCCATCGCCAGGTGCATTCGCGGTTGTTGCACGGGTGCCACGAGATGGGCGGCGAAATCCTCCTCGGTGCGCGTTTCGCCGATGTCTGCACTCGCCGCGCCGGTGGCGACGTTGAAGCTGGCGATGAGGGTACAGGTGCCGTGGCGGGTGTACTCGAACTCGCGCCGTTCGACGCGCCCGGGCCTGACGGGCAAGGTCGGGGCGATGCGTTCGAGGGCCTGGATGCCGGTCATCTCATCGATGCTGAAGGTTGGGATACCAGCGGCGGCACGCTCGGGGGCGAGCCGATAGGTCTGGCAAATGTCATGGCACTTCTCGGCGAACTGCGGATCGGGCTTGGCGTCGAGCCACCCGGCACACGATGGGGTTTGAGGTCGACATCTTTTTAAAATGCGCCCAACCGAGCGCTGCGAAATGGCGGGGACGATGCCGCGTTTGATCGCCTCGGCGGCCAGTTCCCGCTGGGTCCAATGGGTGATGGCCCGCCCGCTGTCGCACGGATCCTCGCAGGCCAAGGCGATGGTCGTGCAGGCATCCTCGGCGCTGTAGATGGCCGGCGTACCGGGGCGCGGGGCATCAGCCAAGCGTTCGGCGACACGGTTGCCTGTGCTCGCGAGCCCAACGCCGCCGCCAGTTGCGAACCGTTGTGCGGGCGATGCCCAGACGCGTGGCACTCGGCTGGATGCCGACGCCTTCGCTGGCAAGCAGCACGATTTGGGCGCAAGTCTGCTGACGGACCAACGCTTCGAGGTCGCGGCGCTCGCGTTCGCTCAGATAAATCGGATTGGCTTCGTTAGCAGGCATGGTTGCTCCAATCAATAACAACAAACCTATAAGATCGGCAGATATACCGAAACTTATGTATTAGAATTTTCGCTCAGGCGTACTAGTCGAAAATGACGCGCTCGCCATTGCCGAGCATCAGCGAGCTTGAGGAACCATGCCGTCCGGAACCATGCACGACGGGATAGTCGAGTGCGATCATCCTTTCCACGGCCGGCACGCCGGCGCAGTGATTGGCGGCGATCTTGCGGAAGCCGAAGCGTTGCATATCGGCGATCATCCGCTCTTGCTCCGGAGACAACGAGAGGCCGAAGGGGGCAATGTGCAGCCCTCCGTAAAGACACAAGGCCGATTCGGTCGCGATATGGGTAAGCGCGTAGTCCGCCAGGGAGGTAACAGTCTGATGGCAGCAACCGGTAATGCAGAGAGTTCCTTTATCTTGAATCCGGAAATACAGTGACTGCTCGCCCCGGATACCGAGCAGAATAGGCAGGTCGAAGACCACCGCCACGCAGCCGGGATAAAGGACGGTCGGCGTATCCGGGGAAGTTGTGAGAATGCGACCGGTATGAGGGACCGGTGGTGCCGTATCCGTGCGGGTAGGTACCGGACGCTCACCGCGGATAAATGCCAGCGCCTGCTCGCTGAAGCCGGGCGGCACGCGCAGGGGAAGGTCCGGACAGTAACGCAGAACGGCCTGCAGCCCCCACAGGTGATCCAAGTGCTCATGAGACAGGAATAGAAACTCAATCTCACCCCGCGCCAGCATACCATCCACGCCGGTTTCCTTCAAAACGGCGCTGTATGTATACTTCATTCCATCCGCAGTCGAGCAGAAACTTATGCCGTGACCCATCCAGCAGTTCGACCTCGATCAGGCTGGTACTGCCCGCAGCGTTGTTCGCCTGCCAGCGCTTGTCCCATTGGCTAGCATCGGGACCGCCATTAGCCTTGATATCCGCCAGCATTCGGTCCGTGTCATGCCAGCCGACTTCTGAGATACAGGTAATCGTCACCGAGCGACATACGCTCAGACGACCTTTATCTTCTCTCGTCATCGCTATCCTCTCGTTTCACCTACCGTCGTTTTAAGAACGAAAAATTCGTCCGCCACTGCCGTTACCCGGATCCATACTATCCCATCCGATCCATCTTACGATTATCATGCAATCTCCTCATTCCGATTTAACCGTCCAGACTCCCCCTTTGCATCCTGACCCCGGCGCGCTGAAATCCGGAGGGGAATCGGAATGGGGTAGTGCTTAACATGTAGTGATAATTTTCTGCTGAACCGTTTTCTGCTTCAATCTACTCGCAGAGCGGGCAGTGTGAGGCATATGATATGCATACATTAGCTATCAACATATCAGGTTATGAGTTATAGTTTAGGGATCTGAACTATTCAGGCCCCCTTGCCAAAGTGAGAGCTACCTGTGTAGCCTAATCCCATGCCTGAACCGCACGCCCCAAGCCGTTCTCCGGAAAGCCCCGTCCAGGAGCGTGAACGGCTGCGTGCGCTGGTTGTGGAGCAAGCCGCGCCGATCGAGCAACTGCGCGAGCGCATCCAAGAACTAGAAGCACGCCTGGCCCAGGATAGCCACAACTCCAGCAAGCCGCCCTCCTCGGACCCACCGTTCCGGAAACCACCGCCGCGCTCGCAGCTCCAGCCGGGAGGTCAAGCGGGTCGCCGCGGCGTTACCCGCCGCTTGGTCGAGGACCCTGACCAGGATGTCATCATCCCGCTGACCGGCACGGGCGTTGCTGTGCGGAGATTGGCGCTAAGGTGCTGCTGGAGCGCCGCCAAGTGGTCGAGGTGGTGATCCAACGCGCGGTCACCGAGTACCACTTCGTGGGCGGAACCTGTACCTGTGGGCGGGTGGGTACAGCGCAGTGCCTTCCCCGAAGGGGTCACGGAAGGGGTCACGGCTACCGTCCGTCCAGTACGGTCCGGGGGTGTCGGTGCTCGCGGTGTACCTGACCCAATCCCAACTTCTGCCCTACCAGGGTACCGCCGAGCTGTCCCAGGAACTGGCTGGGATTGCGCTCTCGCCGGGTACCCTCCAGCGCGCCATCACCGTGAATCATGGAGATACCTCCAAAAGCGCCCCAATTGATGTAGGTCTCTATACAATCCTACAGATTTTGAGCCCGACTATGTGCGAAAAAATATTTGTGCGAAAAAGTATTGCTGAATCAGATGGTTATCGCTGTGGACTACGATCTAAGCAATCTCGAAACAAATAGCCATCTGAATTTATTCAATTAATATCCCGGACACTAGTGATATCATTTCGTGGTTTCTGTTCCCCGCCCCCGCAGAACTTGGATTCAGCATAAAGATTGGCGGATTGTTTGCGCAGCGTTGAGAGGTAGGAGCGGATCACGGCGAAGGCGTCGACCCTGGTCTCGGAGCGGAAACAACCGGAAACCTTCTGCTTGGGCTTGGGCATACGGAGGTTGCGTTCGGCCTGATTATTGTCGAAGGGGACGCGCAGATCGGTGATGAAGCGCAGGACCTCATCGCGGTGTTCCCGCAAGCGGTCGATGAGGTTGTAGGCGGGGGATCGCTTGACGCGCCCGCGGATGCTGGGGCGCCGGGGACGGCGCGGGTTAGTGGCTTCGGCGGCGGTGAGGATAGCGTCGTAGCGGTTCTGCCGGCGCCTCCACCGCGCCCGCGGGCAATATGGCTAGGCCCTGTGCGCGGTCCGCGTTGACCTGGGCGTTGGGGCCACCCACGACAGGGCGCTCCTGTCAGTGGCCCATTGCTGACTCGAGATCGTCTCGGCAATGGCGGTTAGCTCGCACGATGGGCATTGCAGAAGGCATGGAGGCACTGATAACGCGCGTAGGCCGACCCATGGTCATGCACCAGCACGCCAGGGAAGTAGGCCGATGGTTTCAGCCCCGCGGTGCTGGGCACATGCAGCCAGTGCCGATGCTGGAATCGGTGCGCAAAGGAGCCAACGATGGTTCTCAGGCCAAAACCGATCCACTCCACCGCAACAGAAACCAAGTTAATCAGTCGAGTTTGAAAAAATTTATACGCCTCTAGAGCGTTTCAAGATTGATAGGGAGCATAGATAGGGAGCATAGTCGGAATTCTGGAAGGAGTTGGCGCATTCTTCAGTGTCGAGCTGTTCGAGGCCGTCGGCGATGGTCTGCCAGAGGTCGTCGACGGTTGTGGCAGCGGCTTTGCGCAGGAAGGCTTTGAGCTTGGCGAAGGCCTGTTCGATGGGATTGAGGTTGGGGGAGTAGGGCGGCAAGGCGCCCGCCGTCTCGATGGCTTTACGCACGCCCTCGACCTTGTGTCTGGGGCGATTGTCCATGATGACGATGTCGCCGGGTCTCAAGCTCGGCACCAGACCGGCTCGACATGAGCTTTGAAGGCGGCGCCAGTCATAGCCCCGTCGAGGACCATGGGTGCGGTCACCCCATCGACGCGCAGGCTGGCGACAAAGGTGGTGGTCTTCCAATGTCCCCAGGGCACGGTGGCATGGAGACGTTGCCCTGATAGAGCGCGGCCGCGCAGCCGCGCCATGGTGGTTTTAGCGCCGGTCTCATCGATGAACACCGAGCGCTCGGGGTTAAGCCAGGTCTGCCGGTTGTGCCAGCGACGGCGCTTGGCTGCCACGTCGGCGCGCTCTTGTTCGCGTCGCGTGCGCCGTTTTTAAGCGGTATCCCAGAGCATAAAGCGTCGTGTTGATGGCCTGCATGGAAATCTCAACGTCCATTGCGGCCAATCGGCTTTGCAACTCCGAAAGCGTGATGTCCGGCACGTCGTCATCACCTCATGCAGCCAATCCTCGTAGCCGCTCAAACGCCGCTTCTTTTGGCCGCCGATCTGGCCCGGGGCAAGACTGCCCGTCTCACGCCAGCGCCGCACCAAATTGACCGCGCTGGAAGCGCTCACCTCGAAGCGCCGACCCGCTTCCCGCGCCAAGGCCACAGCCTCAACCGCTGCGATGATCCGACGACGAGGATCAAGGGAGTGACCATAGCCCATCTTGGGCCTCCACACATCGCAAACACTACATCATGTGGAAACAGAGGACCAGGGAACCTGATTCACGTCAACCTTGAACCGCTCTAGTACCCCGTTTCATCAAACTTTAATGACAACCAGCAAAATCGGATGGATCGTGCTGCACGCTCCGGTACGCCGGCCACCTACAGCGCCGAGGATGCCTGCGCGATCATCGCCTTGGCCTGCGAGGATCCGTGCGACAGCGGGTGGGCCATCACCCATTGGACCCAGCGGAAACTGGCCGCCGAGGCGATCAAACGCAGCGCTCGGTTGGGCACATTTTAAAAAGATGTCGACCTCAAACCCCATCGTATGCCGGGTGGCTCGACGCCAAGCCCGATCCGCAGTTCGCCGAGAAGTGCCATGACATTTGCCAGACCTATCGGCTCGCCCCCGAGCGTGCCGCCGCTGGTATCCCAACCTTCAGCATCGATGAGATGACCGGCATCCAGGCCCTCGAACGCATCGCCCCGACCTTGCCCGTCAGGCCCGGGCGCGTCGAACGGCGCGAGTTCGAGTACACCCGCCACGGCACCTGTACCCTCATCGCCAGCTTCAACGTCGCCACTGGCGCAGCGAGTGCAGACATCGGCGAAACGCGCACCGAGGGGGATTTCGCCGCCCATCTCGCGGCACTCGTGCAACAACCACGAATGCACCTGGCGATGGACAACCTTCAACACCCATTACTCCGAGTCGGCGGTCCGCTTGGTGGCAGAGCGCATCGGCTCTGAAGGCGATCTCGGCCGCAAAGGACGCTGCGGGATTCTACGCAACGCCGCGTCTCGTCAGGCGTTTCTCAGCGATCCTGAACATCCCCTGGGGTTCCATTTCACACCCAAACACGCTTCTTGGCTCAACCAGATCGAAATCCGGTTCTCCAGCTCATCCGTCGCGGCAACTCCCAATCCAAGAGCGACCTGGCCGGCAGGATCGGCGATTTCATCAACTACTTCAACGAAACCATGGCCAAACCATTCCGTTGGACATATCAAGACACGCCCCCCACCGTTTGACCACGAGGTTTGACCACGAACGGTATCACTATTTCTGCTCAGCAGTACTAGATACCACTTCGAAAATCACCACTACCCTTTGATAAATGAGTCAAGTTTGTGCACTTCCAAGGGGACAGTTGTCAGGAGGCAGGTAGGCATGTAGGCATGTAGGTTGGGCCAAGGGCCAGGGATGGCTCGTACCCAATATCCAATTTCGTTGGGCTACAAGATCAGGTTTTCGGGAGGATTTATACGTGCTCGCCCTGCCTTGGCTCTTCAATGGGTAGTTGGGCATAGGAAATGGGGTCTTACGGGAGAGGGGCTTATGGGAGTCTTCACGCTTCGTCGGCCCGAGGCGAAGCCTCGCTAGTTCCTGTAACTACCGGTGGCGAAGGGAACCACCAAAATCCATGTGGTTGAATTAAAAATCTTAACAATTCTAACGAGGCTTTGCTTCATCATTCCGCATTCAGCGGTCGGGACGCCGGCGCCGAACGCGCTACGGCGCCGTGACCTCGGGGTTCAGCACCCCGTCGTCCAGGCGCCATACCTGATCCATGCGTTGGGTCAACCCGGTGTCGTGGGTAACGATCACAAAGCTGGTCCCGATTTCGGCATTGAGCTCCAGCATCAACGCGTAGACCCGCTCGGCCGTATGCCGATCCAGATTACCGGTAGGCTCGTCCGCAAGCACGCAGACCGGTCGCGTCACCAGTGCGCGGGCGATGACGGTTCGCTGCCGCTCGCCGCCGGAGAGCTCCGAGGGTTTGTGCTCACCTCGATGCTCCAGGCCCACCCGTTCCAGGATCGCCATTGCCTGGGTTACCGCCTGCGTCGGCTTCACACCCCGCACCAACAAGGGTATGGCTACGTTCTCCAGGGCGCTGAACTCGGGCAACAGGTGGTGGAACTGGTAGACGAAGCCCAGGCTGCGGTTGCGGCGCAGGCCACGCGCCCGCTCCGACAGGGAGGCCGCGTCTTGCCCCTTCCAACAGACCTTCCCGGCCGAAGGCCGCTCCAGGGCACCCAGGCAGTGCAGCAGTGTGCTCTTACCCGAGCCGGACGCGCCGACCACTGCTACCCGTTCTCCGGCGCGGATTTTCAGATCGACCCGGCGCAGGACTGCGACCTGCTGGGGGCCCTGGCGAAAGGTCTTTGCCAGTCCCACGGCCTCGAGGACCGGTGCCTTCTCACTCATAGCGCAGGGCCTCGGCAGGATCGGTGCGGGCCGCGCGCCAGGCCGGGTAGAGGGTGGCGAGTACGGACATGAGAAAGGCCCCGGCCGACACCCAGGCGACATCCCGGACACGCAGATCCGAGGGCAACCTGCTGATGTAGTAGATGTCGGGGTCCAGGAAGTGGACGTCGAACAGGCCCTCGATGCCCGCTACGATGGGCTCCACATTGAGTGCCAGCGCGATCCCCCCGAGGATGCCCAACAGGGTCCCGACGGCACCGATGGTCGTGCCTTGGACCATGAAGATCGCCATGATACGGCCCGGCGAGACCCCCAGAGTGCGTAAGATAGCGATGTCGGGCCGTTTGTCGGTCACCACCATCACCAGGGTCGAAACGATGTTGAAGGCCGCGACCGCTACGATCAGAGACAGGATGATGCTCATCATGCGTTTCTCGGTGCGCAGGGCGGCGAAGAAGTTCCGGTGGTGTTGGGTCCAATCGATAACCCGGTAAGCCCCCCCCAGCTCATAGGCGATGTCCCGAGACAGCCGCGGCGCCTCGAACAGATCTGTGAGCTTGAGCCGCACACCGGTCACGCCAGCGCCCAGCTGCATGAGCTTGGCGGCATCCTCCAGGTGCAGAAAGCCAGCGTACCGATCGTAGTCCGACATGCCGACGGCAAACAGGCCGCCGACGGTACAGGCCTTGAGCCGGGGCATGACACCGATGGGGGTGGCACTCACCTGGGGCGTCGTCACTACCGTGACCAGGTCGCCGATGCCGACTCCCAGATAGGCCGCCAGCTCCCGGCCGAGGATGAGCTTGAACCCGCCGGCGACCAGCTCGTCCACCTCACCCTCGATCATATCCCGGCGCAGCTCGGCGACCTGGTCCTCATCCTGCGGCAGGATTCCCCGCAGCTGGGCCCCGCTCACGTCGGAGCCATTCGCCAGCATCACCTGCAACTCGACGAACGGAGCGGCCCCGATCACCGCTTCATGCATCCGTACCCGCTCCAACACCTCCGGCCAATCGGACATGTCGCCATAGGGGTCGGACAGGGTAGCATGTGAAACCATTCCCAGGATGCGTGCCTGAATCTCGGTGTGAAAGCCGTTCATGACGGAAAGCACGACGATCAGGGCTACCATACCCAGCATGATGCCGAGCATCGAGATCAGCGAGATGAAGGAGATGAAGTGATTCCGGCGCTTGGCGCGGGTATAGCGTAGACCGACGAAAAGGGGCAGCGGGCGAAACATGACAAGCGATTATACTCCTTAACCCAGGACCCTAAGTACCCCGTTTCACCTTAGTTTTGCCTGCCCAGCGCGGCGAGAAGCGGACGGCATTCGGTCCGCAACGGCACGCCAGCCCGGGTTCCTTGAGCCGGATTACGGAGTCCGGGCCGAATGAAGTGCTGGTTGGTGTACAGCCCTGATGTTCCAGGGTTATCCCATACATGTATAGCGTTTCCGGAGAAGCCCCTATGTTAGCCCTTCGATTGCCCAACGATATTGAACAACGTCTAGCCGACCTAGCTACCAAGACAGGCTGCTCCAAGAGCTTTTATGCCCGTGAAGCAATCCTGGAGTATCTAGAAAAATTGGAAGACGCCTATCTCGCTGCTGAGCGACTAAAAGCGCCTTTTCAGACCGTATCGCCACCGAAGAAGATCCTCGCCGTTTTGGCAAGCCCTTACAGCATGAGTTGCAAGGGCTATGGTGCTATCGTATTGATAATTATCGGACTGTTTTCCACCTCGAAACTTGACAACCACCAGCTAAAGCCAGTGGGTTAGTACTGCGGACTGAAAGTCCGGATACGGGTTCAGTAGACCCGTTTAGGGCTCGGTCCGAAAATTATCGTCGACTTTGGGCATCGAAGTGATGCGCCAAATCATAAAAAACCAGATTTTCTGGTGGTATAATAGCTGTGAGCACTTTTATTTCGGATTCTACTATGACTCCTGAAAAGACTCAATCTCCTATCAGGTACCCGAGCGACCTCATTGATGGAGAGTGGGAAATTCTCCAGCCTATTTTCGCTGAGCTCGAACCCTGTACCACTGGACGCCCACGAACGACCGATCTTCGCGAAATCCTGAATGCGATTTTTTATCCGAATAAAACCGGTTGTTCATGGCGCTACCTGCCAACAGACCTTCCCCCTTACCGGCTGGTTAACTATTACTACAACAAATGGACGGACAAGTGAGCGTAGATGTCGGATCCCGTATGATTACAAGGCATTCATCGGGTAATCGACCCTCTCGAGTCAGAACAATCCCTGGGTCAGGAATCCATCCACGACCAACACCAGCAGCAGAAGCCCTATACCCAGCAGAGTAAAGCCCAACAAGTGGGAGATCCGGTTCCAGGTCTTGGACGGGGGTGCCACCAGCAGTCCGTCCAGCGCGCCGGAGGTCCGCAGCCGCTCGTACTCGGCGGGGCGTTCTTCCTTGAACTCCTCTAGGTCCCAGGAGCCGGTGAACATCACCAGGTCCAAGGGGAACTTGGCAGGCCGAAAGTGGTTGTTGAAGAAATGCACCACGAACAGGGTCATGACCGCTAGAAAGGCCTCCAGTCCATGGGCCACGGTGGCCAGGTTGAAGATCCAACCGGGTAAGACGGTGCCCACTTCGTCGGCGAACCAGAGCAGGAGGCCCGACAGGCCGATGATGAAGGCGCCCCAGTACACGGCCCAGTACTCGAACTTCTCCCAGTAGGTCCAGCGGCCGAAACGCGGCTGCTCGCCCTTGCCGAAGTACCAGCGGAACTGTCCCTTCATCTCCTCCCAATCCTGCCTGCGTGGCAGCAGAGAATCAGGGCCGAACCAATCGAAATTCCGGTCGCGAAGGACGCGTATCAGGACCACCCCGGCGTGCCCGAAGACGGCCAATAGGAAGACGACGCCGGCCCAGTGGTGGATCGCACTGAGGGGTCCGGGGCCACCGAAGAGGGGTACTAGGGTCTGGGCCCAACCCGTGTTCGGGTACATAACCACCATCCCGGTAAAGACCAACAGCATCAGGGACAGGGCGAGCAGCCAGTGGTTGACCCGCCAGCCCCAGGCAAAGCGGCGGAAATGCACCCCGCTGCTGGGCTTCTCGCGTTTGACCCGTATGGGGTAGCTGCGCCCCTCGACCCGGCGGTAGACCACCGGGCGTTGCTGCTTCTCGCGCCACCACCAGAGCATCGAATGGATGTACGAGAAGGCCAGAACCAATAGGATCAGCGTGCCCATCCCCTTGCCCAGCAGCCACAGGTCCGGATACTCGTCGAGATTTCCCGTGGTACCGTGGGGTCGATACTTGGCGAATTGTTCGTTGGCCCGCTTGTGGCACTTGCGGCAGGTCTCGACACGGCGTTCCGTGCCCACCGGTGAGGCCGAGTCGGATACCCGGACGATGCCGTGACCGGCGTGGCAGTCCACGCACCTGGGGGCATCCTTGCCCCCAAGCCAGGCGAATTGCCCGTGAGGGCTGGCCATATAGCCGTCGCGTTCGGCGACATGGCACTCACCGCATTGCTCGGTGACCAACCGATGGGCCGGCAGCTTGGTCAAGTCCGTGACCTTGTGGGAGCTGTGACAATCGCTGCAGGTGGCCGAATCGCCGACCCAGGGTCGCTTCAGGGCCGCCCCGTGCAGGGACGCCCGGTACTCCTCCAGGGCCGGCCGGTGGCAAGCACCGCACATCGCGGGCGACTCCAAGCGATAGGTGGTCGCGCGGGAGTCGTTCGAAGGAAAGACATAGTGCGCCGTGTGGCAGGTCGCGCACCCGGCGTTGTTCGGCACCGAGGGGTCTGCATGGGCGGACAGCACATAGCCGCGGGTAAAGGCCACCAAACGCGGCGGCTCCGGCCGCAACCAGACGGCCCGGTCAGCGGGTATCCATTGGTCGCCCGCGATGCGCTCATGGCAGGTAACACAGTCCACCGCACCGAGCTTCCCCGCACGGTGCGGCAGCTCCTCAATATCCTGGTGGCAATCGGTACAGGCCAGCGTACCGTGTACGCTCTCCTCGAAGGACTCGGTAGCGACGAACAGGGGTCTCCGCGCGGTTTCCCCGTGCTCCCCGGTCGGGACCCCGAAACCCTTGACACCGTGGCACTCCTGACATTGGGCGTCCTCGAACGGCCTGGCCCCGCAGAGAGAAGACACCAGGAACAAGACTAAGCCGAGTTGGAATCCGAAGCTCATAGCTGTTTTGCCACCTTTTTTAAACCGCAAAGGCGCGAAGGGCGCAAAGAAGTTACAAGTAAGAATCCTTTGCGCCCTTCGCGCCTGTCTGCCACCAAGCAGGCTTTCGTATGTGATTGTTAGGTGCACTATGACCTTGCTTTAGACTCCTTCACAAATTTCGTCAAGGACGTCGATTGTATCTTTTCTCACTTTATTCCAGATCGATTTGGAACTTGACAGTATGTAAATCAACCAATTTGTCTGTCAGTAATTGTTGATCCTTGAGATTATCAAGACGGTTTTCAAAGCCATTTATGTCTAGGCTAATTTCGCCCCGTTTCTGATGGTCTTGACCGTACTGCATTCGTAACTCGGTATCTATTTTCAACAGTTTCTGGTAGTGGTGATTTTTGAAGTGATAGGATAGATGAATTCATCGGCAATCATTCCGACGTTTTTCTCGTTACCTGAATTCTAGATCTTAGCCCTCTCTTCTGGAAAAATACGCTTGGTCTGAACGATTGCGTTCATTGATAAACCAACCAAGGAGTTCTCAATTACGATTATCGAGACTACAAGTATACACATGTCGCAAATGTCAGAGCGAAGATCTCGTTAAAAATAGCCCAAGTGCGTCCGGTAGCTCGCAATATCACTGTAAAGCCCGTGGTGCCTATGGCGCACTTGAGTGCAAAAGAATGCGCGCCGGAAGAAAAGAAAGAACTCGTTATAAAAGTTTATCAAGGAAAAGATCCAGTATGCGCGGGATTGAACGGACGTTTGGGGTCTCGCGCTGAACGGTGAGTGCTTGGTTAAAAGAACAGGCGAATGGCCTCCTACCCCTGCTAGAGGAAGATGAGTTGCGGTCCTTTGTCTTTCGTAGCAAAGACAAAGCTTGGGTCTGGATTGCCATGAATGGAGAGAGCCGAGAAATCGCCGCCTCCGCCTGCGGCGATCGCAGCGAAAACACCTCCCGAATACTCTGGGATCGCGGACCATTTGCTTGTAAAGAAGCCATCGTTTTCAGTGATTATTGGCGCGCGTATCAAGCCGTCATTCCGACCGCGCATCGCCCTGGGGGTGGGGTAAAGAAACGGGGGAAACGGCTCATATTGAGCGTTGGAATAATCCCTTACGGCAACATTTGGCACGCTTCGTACGTAAGACGTTGTCTTTTTCCAAATGGATTAATGCATGAGATTGGTTTGAAACTCTTCACACACCGATATAATACCGAATTATTGCCGATTGTTGGCTAGATATCACTTCAAAAACCACCGCTACCCAGTTTCTTTTAATGGTCTAGATAACTTTAGGGTGCATTTTTTCTCAGCAGAGTAAGTATTCTATCAAAGAGATTTCCCTCTCGGTGATTAAATCTAAAATCACATTCCTTGAGGTGTAAATGAAACGTTTGTTGTGGGACACCATTGAATTTTGCAAGTCTTCGTTTGGCATATGACTAGAATGATTCAATGCCATTAATATGGTAATTACCGCGGGCAAATTCATTCTCGCCATGATGCACTCAGAGAAGCATCCCAAACCTGGGCGACTCCAAATTCGTAACTTCAAGAGTATCTGATTAATCGTAGGGCGGCTTACATCACTCAACTCAGCGATTTTCGAGGCCGGTAAATCAAGCGCAAAAGAGCGTATAATCACTCTGAATTTGGCTTCGGAAAGGTGTGAACGCCTAAAATACTTTTTTCCTTGCATAACATAACCTTAGCATGCAGGTGCAGACGCTAAAGTTATCTAGCCCCTCTTTTAATTCTGAAATTTCCTGATTAGTAGCGAGAATCCCTGAGAAGAAGCCGACAACTCCCCCGAGAAAAAGTGTCGAGACTTTATCCCAATTGTTTGTCCACCATGCGTTCATTGTGCTGCTCCCTGCTCTTTAGTCAGACTGACCTTGCGTATCTGGAGCAGCTCTCAACTCAAAATTCTCGACACGCAGCTTGAGCGCCAAGACTCCCTTCTTCAATAGCTGAATTTCTGCAACAAGATTTGCAGATTCCCTCGTGTTGAGTTCTAGCTCCTGGAGTGCTTTCTCCAGAAGATACTCACTTTATGCGAACTCTTGCCTTTGAGATACTGGACCGCCCGCGATACCGACAGCTGCGGAGGGATTCCGATCAGCTGTGCACATGGTCGCGGTTAAGCCATCGCCGATCGCCTCTACCGCGACCGTCAGCACACCTACCGGGTGAATTTCGCCCAGGCGCTCTCCAAGAGGAAGGATAATCTGGTTCGGTTGTTCGTCTCCAATTCCTCACGGCAACTGCTCACCGCGTTAATACTCGCGGTGGCGACAAGCGTCGAAGCCGTCCGACCGGACCGCCTTTACCCGCGAAAGGTCAAGCCCGCCAAGCTCCACCCCTTCCATCCCAACTACAAGCGCTGCCATGAGCCTTAACTTAAGGGCATTGACGTTACGCTTTCGACTTCGCTCCATATGCAATTGTACATGTGGGGCATTCTTGTGCCCATCATTTGGTACCGGTCTTGGTAACCTCGAAGCCGTGGTTGTCGCTATCCTCCGGGCGCCAGAACTTGGGCGGTTCTCCCCCTTCGAACCAGCGGTGCAGCTCGGAGGAGAGGATCTCGTCGAGCAGGGCCTGGACCGCGTCGGCTCCCGCCGAGTTGCCTTCATGCCGAGCCTTCTCGATCGCCTCGCGGACCTCGGGGACCATTTCGATATAGAAGCGGTGGGCGACCTCGTACATGCCCTCCCAATGCGCATAGTCCGGGGCAAACATGGCCGCACCGTGACGCGCCCGGCGCCCCTCGTGGTGCCACAGGTAAAAGTAGGTCCACTCCACCGCCTCGTTGAACTTCACCGGGTCGCGTAGGCCGTGCTTGGCCATGGCCGTGACCAGCCGCTTGGCAGGGATCGCGAACTTGTCGTTATAGAGATGGACGAAGGCGTCGAGCTGCTCGAAGTGGGCGTCGGCGATATTGCGCCCGTGACAGGATTGGCAGATGCTCTTCATATCCTTGCGCCGGTCGATCCAGGACTTGACTTCCTTACCGGCTGTCTTGGCCTTCGCGTCGATTTTGGAGGAGACCGGGGCGCGCAGGTTCCAGGAGATGCGGTCACCGATATCGTGCGTGACCGGCAGATCCTTGGTTCGGGACATGTGGCAGGTGGCGCAGGTCGGGGCGGCGTTATAGTCCTCACCCACTACCCACTTGGCCGAGTCCAGGTTCATCCGGTCCATATTGGCGCGGAAGGTCACCCCGTGGGCCGATTCCTCGAAGATCTCCTTCTGCGGATGGTCGGGACCCAGGTGGCAGCGGCCGCAGTTATCCGGGTTACGGGCCTGTGCGACGGAGAACTCATGGCGCAGATGACAGGCTGAACAGGCACCCTTCGAGCCGTCCGGGTTGATGCGCCCGACGCCCGTATTGGGCCAGGTGGCCACATCCAGCGTGCCGTCGGAATTGACCTTGACAATGGAGCCGTGGCAACCGGCGCATCCCATGGTCACCACCGGCGAGGTGCCGTTCAACAGCGGGCCGCCCTCCACCACCTCGGCTAACACATTATCCAGGGACCCCAGGATATTTCCCGCCGAAGCATGGTGCGAGGCATCGAACTCGGCCACCTCGCGCTCGTGGCATTGGGCGCAGTCTTTTGGGGAGACGATAGTCGCGATCATGAAATCCTTGTGCATGATGGCGTCCAGATCCGACTTGTCCGCCGCGTGGCACTCGTAACAGCCCACATTTGCGGCGAAGTGTTTGGAATGGCCCCATTGACTGTAAATACCGGGGCTCGCCTCGCGATGGCAGGACATACAGGTCGCGCTTTCCTTGCTGAGCTGCGAGAAGCCCCGGAGGACCTGTACCGGCTCTGTCTCCTCCGGCGGCGTCGATGCGGAGGGTTCGGACTCCGGTGCGGCCCGGAGTGGCAATGCCGACCACAAGAGCAAGACGGCGACACCGGCAATCAGCCGCGGTGCGTTTGGTAATACCGGATACATCTGTGCTGTTCCTCGTTTACCCTCGGGTTAATCCAAATGTTGAGATGCAAGAATAAAGCCAGCAATCCCGAGCGTAGCGAGGGATCTTCGGCTTGGCAAAAGTCCTCGGCGCCCAGGATTTCTCGCTGTGCTCGAAATGACAACCAACAAAATCGGATGAAATGCTCTACTAGGGCGTGTTGACATATAAAGTTGAGCGATTGACTCCAAACGCAATGGAACCACGAATGGACACGAGCCCTCATTTATGTGAATTCGTGTCCACTCGTGGTTCGTGTTCCCCGCGCCCGCAGGGAACCCCCCAAACGCGCCCAGGCGGCGTGACCGCGCTTGGCAATTCGAGGGAGGGCATTCCCAGCGCGCGGTGCCTTGCCTGGGCGTGTTTGGGAGGACTCTGAGAGTAAAAAATAAGGTGAAACGGGGTACTAGGGGCTGTTGACATTCTCAAGCAAAGACAGCCGCGATTTCGTCTTGGATCTCTTCGGCCTTGGCGCGCGGATCCTCAGCGTCACGGATCGGTCGCCCGACGACGATAAAATCGGCACCGTTCCGGAATGCCTCGGTGGGTGTAACGACGCGCTTTTGGTCGTCTACCGGACGGTTCTGCACCGGGCGGATGCCGGGAACCACGATAATGAGCTGGTTGCCAAGGTCTTTTCGTAAGGACGAAATTTCCAGACCGGATGAAATTACGCCATCACAGCCGATCTCCAACGCGCGTTCGGCGCGCGAACGTACCAACGCCTTCACATCACATTGAAAACCGAGATCTTCCAGGTCACCCTGGTCGAGGCTGGTCAGCACCGTAACGGCAAGGATCTTCAGCCCATTCTTCTCGTTGGTTGCGGCTCGGAGCATCGAATCATTGCCGTGCACGGTAGCAAAGTCCACACCGCGCCCCTTGAGTTGACGCACCGCGCGGGCCACCGTTTCCGGTACGTCGAAGAACTTGAGATCGCAGAAAACACGCTTACCGCGCCTGCGTAGCTGCTCCACCAGCTCGAAGTAGCTGCCGGACATGAATAGTTCCAGGCCGAGCTTGTAGAAATTGACCGCATCACCGAGCGATTCGACAATCCCCCTAGCGGTATCACTGTCAGGCACGTCCAGCGCCAGGATCAGGCGGTCTCTGACTGGAATATCTTTCTGCAAACCTTTGTCGATCATGATTTCTCTCCCCGCGAGGGTGTCGCAAAAGTAGCGCAGGCGTCCTCGCCTGCATCGAAAATTGACTTAACAACCACCAGCTAAAGCCGGTGGTGGGTTAGTACTACGACGGAGTGAAAGTCCGGATACGGGTCAGTAGACCCGTTTAGGGCTCGGTCCAAAAATTATCGTCGATTTTGGGCTCGCTCAGACATCTAAACGGAAGGTTATGACGGCCTATGGACAAGTGACCACCGACTGCCTGCACCGCCACGCCGTCGAGGCCGCCATCCATCTCGGCCACGAGCGCAGCTTGGGTTCAGTCAAGCACGGCGTTACCTGCGCCGTTTGCCATAACGTCCACGGTAGTCCGCACACTCTGCGCCTCGAATGCAACCACTGCCACGAACAAGGTGCTTTCTACCATCATCCGGAGCACAATGCGGATCATGTCATCTGCGGCGACCGGGCAGGAGCCGCTGTTCCAGGCCCTGGCGCTGGACGGCCCGTACCGCGAAGTATCCCAACGCCGAGCAGACGCCCCCGCAGACCAGTCCACCGACCGTCAGGGGGGCAAGCACATCCAGCCAATTGCGCCATTCGAGCCAATACTCCACGCAGAAGCTCTGCGCCGGCATGCCCAGGATCCAGAACCCTACCCGATACGAGAAATAGTACATGGGCGGTATGGTAACCGGATTGGTGATCCAGATCAGGGCGACGGAGATGGGGAGGTTGACGCGCAACACAATGGCCCCGGCAGCGGCAATCAGTACCTGCCTCAGCGGTGGCAGATACATGACGAACAGCCCCAAGGCAACGGTACCTGCGACGGACCGCCGATTGAAACGCCCTAGACTAGGGTCCTGCGCAGCCGCTTGCCGAACACGCGCAGCTGTTTGTCTCGCGGACCTGTGCCCGGTCGGCGCGATCTGCTCCAGCCATTGTTTCACATCCGTTCCCGGTATTTGTCATCCGCCCCCTACATCTTATGTCGGCTGCAGGCTGTCTGCGAGAGATGTGAGTTCCCGCACCGCAGGCGCCCCGTCCGCACTCTCGAATGATGAAGGCTCTTTATGGATTCCAGACGGGTAGGATATTTTGCGCAAATCCGCCTTCTCAGCAAGCCAAAGGGGCATCGTATAACTTGCTGTTGTTGTTGAGAAAAGACTGCCTGTTCTGTCGTCAGTCAGAGTGCCATGGACCGCCGTCCCCTTCGATCAGTCTGGAATCCATAAAGAGCCATGATGAATTCAGTCGTCAGGGGACGGAATCTGACAATTGACAACTAACTGAATCTCACCATTCCGCATTCAGCAGGCGGGACGCCTGCGCTACCTAGGAGAGAACCTGCCCCAAGCGCAGCGAGGGGGCCAGGGAGAGGGGATCGAAGACGGGTTCCTACTTAAAATACTCACCACCGGCGACCGCAGCAGCCTTCACCTGGCCCCCAACCATCGGTACACCAGCGGTACCAGCACCAGCGACACCAGGGTGGAAAACAAAAGCCCGGAGACGATGGTCACCGCCAGCGGTTGGAGCAGCTCCGAGCCCTCACCTAAGGCCAGGGCCAGAGGCAGTAGGCCCACCACGGTGGTCAAGGTGGTCATGAGGATGGGGCGCAGGCGCAGGCGGGCGGATTCGATGATGGCCCAGACCTTGTCGGCACCGCGGCGACGCCGGATCTCGATGAACTCCACCAGCACGATGGCATTGTTGACGACGATTCCTGCCAGCATGATGAGCCCCAGCCACACGGGCATGGACAGGGGCAGCCCGGCCCACTGCAGTCCCAAGACTACGCCGATGAGGGCGAAGGGCACGCTGAGCAGGATGATGAGGGGATTGCGCAGGGATTCGTACTGCACCGCCATGACCACCAGTACCAGGAACAGGGCCAACCCGAGCAGCAGCCGGCTTAAGTTCCGGCCTTCCTGCAGGGTAGTAAGGCCGCCTCCTTCATAGAGGCTGTAGCCGGGCGGCAGGTCCAGATCCGCGGTGGCCGCCAGGGCACGCTCCAGGGCTTCTTCCAGGTTCAGCTCTGCGCCCAGCGAGGCGGTGATCTCCACCATCCGTTGTTGGCGGTCGCGCATGATGGTGGCGGGTTGGGGCAAGATTACGACTTGGGCGATGTCCCCGAGGCGGATAGGCACCCGCGGGGTGGTTTTGCTGAACAATAGGATGGATTCGAGATCCTCCAGGGTTCCGATGTCGCCCCGGTCGAGACGTAGAAGGACATTGATGCGGCGGTCCCCGGCGATGAAATCGGTGACCACTTTACCCGCGAGGGCAAAGCCCAGCACCTTGCCGATGTCCTCCACGTCCAGACCGTAGCCGGCGGCCCGCTCCCGGTCCGGACGCACGGACAGCTCCTGGGTCAGGTTCTGGTTGGAGTGGCGGACATTGCGTAGGCCCTTGATTTCCTGCAGGCGTTCCACCACCTGGTCACCGAGTGCCTCCAGGGTTTCGAGCCGCGGGCCCTTGATGCGCAGGCTCAGGTCGTCGTCCCCGCGGTTGATACGGATGCCGCGGATGCCTTGAGTATGCAAGTATACCTTGAGCCCAGGAATGCGCTCGCCGTCGATCAGGGCCTGCATGCGGGCGATCCATTGGTCGGTGCTGACCTCCCGTTGCGCCGGGGGGTGCAGCTGAACCTGGAGACTCGCCCGGTTCGCCGACTCGAATTGAGAGCGTCCGAAGACGAAGCCGCCGACGGTGGTGAAGATGGCCTGTACCTCCGGCTGCCGGGCGGCCAGGGTCTCGACCCGACGGGTGAGGGCATCCATCCGTTCGAGGGTGATGCCGCTGTCGGTAGTGAGGCCGATGCGCACGGTGCTCTCATCCAGCCTGGGCAGAAACGTCTGCCTGGTCTCGTACAGCCGGGGGATGGTCAGGACCAGGCCGGCGACGAAGGCGGCGATGACCAGCCAGCGGATCGGGAGCAACCGCTCCAGCAGACATCCATAGCCATTTTGAGCGATCCGGAAGACCTGGTTCACCAACCGCCGCGCGCGGCCCTCCCGGCGTACCGGTACGTGACCGGCAAGGGCGGGCACCAGGGTCAGGGCCACCAGCATGGAGGCGAGGATGGCGGCGGAGATGGTGAAGATAAGTTCGCGGAACAGCAGTCCGATCAGTCCGCCGATGAACAGGAAGGGGAGCACTGCCGCCAGGTTGGTGGAGGTAGAGGCCACGATGGCGCCGGTCACCTCCCGACTTGCCCCGTCCGCGGCCTGCGCGAGCGATTCTCCCCGGCGTTGGTGGCGGTAGAGGTTCTCGAGCATGACGATGGTATTGTCCACCAGCATGCCGATACCCAACGCCAGGCCACCTAAGGTCATGATGTTGACGGTGAGCCCGAAGGCGGCCATCAGGATGAAGGTGACCAGCACGGCGATAGGAATGGCGCTGCCGATGATCAGGGTCCGGCGCAGGCTGCCCAGAAACAGATAGACCACGGCCATGGCGAGCATGGCGCCGCCGCCGGCCGCGGTTACTGCGTTGTTCAGGGCACGGCGGATATAGCGGGCCTGGTCGTCGCCCCGGATAATGGAGATATCCGGCGGGATCTGCCCCTGAGCCCGCAGCCGGTCGAGCTCCCGCGCCACCCGGTCGACCACCGCAACAGTATTGGCAAGGGGCTGTTTCTGAATCGAAAGCTTGACGCCAGGCAGGTCGTTCAGGCGGATGCGCAGACGCTCCTCGGCCGCGTCGTCGATGACCCGGGCGACTTCCCCCAGACGCACCAGCGATAAGGGGTCGTCGCCGTCTTCGGTGGGCAGGGGCAGATCCGGCAGCTCCTCCACGCTGGTGAAACGGCCTCGGGTACGGCTACCGATCTCCCCTTCGGACATGCGCAGGCGCCCGGCCGGGATGTCCTGGTTGGCCTGGCGCAGAACCTGCTCGAGATCCAGTACGCCCAGATCTAGGCCGGCCAGCCGATATTGGTCGGCGATCACCCGGACCTCGCGCTCAAGCCCGCCCCCTACCTCGGCCGCGGCTACCCCGTCCAGGTTGAGCAGGGGCCGACTCAGGCTGTAGTCCACCCAGGCCCGCAACTCTACCGGATCCAACAGGGAGGAGCTTACCACATACTCTGCCACCGGGAGCTGGAAGGGATCGCGTTTGTAGATAATCGGCGGGTCGATGCCCTCCGGCAGGAAGCGTTTGGCCCGATCAAGCCGGGAGCTGGCATCCCGCAGGGCCTGGTCCACATCGGTACCATAGGCGAGCGACAGGTCCACGGTGCTGCGCCCTTCCTGAGTCCGGGATTGGACGGCAATGGCGCCCTCGGTGATCGCCAGCTGCTCTTCGATCTGACGGGTGACCTCATCTTCCATGACCTTGGCGGGAACTCCTGGGTCCAGGATGCGTACCCGGATGTCCGGATAGATGATCCGGGGCAACAGGTCGATGTTCAGGCTCCCCAGGGCAGAGGCCCCCAGCACTATGACCGCTAGGGACAGCATCACCACCCCCACCGGGTGGCGCACGGACCAGTTGGAGATATTCAAGCTCACTTCAGTTCCAGCCATTCTGCGGGACTTTCCGAACTGCGGCTTCTGGTGGGGAGACAGATCAAGCGCAGCGTGCCCATCGACATTTGAACCGTAAAGACGTGCAGGACGCAAAGATTTTTGGTAGTGATGATTTTTGAAGTGATAGGGTAGATGGATTCATCGGCAATCATTCCGATTGCCACCGTTTTTCTCGTTACCTGATTCTAGATTTTAGCCCTCTCTTCTGGAAGAATACGCTTGGTCTGAACGATTGCGTTTATGGATAAACCAACCAAGGAGTTTTCAATTACGATTATCGAGACTAAAGCCTAACACCTATCGCAAATGTCAGAGCGAAGATCTCGCTAAAAACGGCCCAAATGCGTCTGGTAGCTCGCAATATCACTGTAAAGCCTGTGGTGCCTATGGCGTACTTGAGCGCAAAGAACGCGCGACGGAAGAAAAGAAAGAACTCGTTATAAAGCTCATCAAGAAAGATTCAGTATGCGCGGGATTGAACGGACGTTTGGGGTCTCGCGCCGAACGGTGAGTGCTTGGTTAAAAGAACAGGCGAATGGCCTCCCACCCCTTGAAGAGACGCTACAACCGGTTGATCCCAAAAAGATTCCTGTGCTGGAGGGGGATGAGTTGCGGTCCGGAAATCTGCGGATTCAAAACGGTTCGCAGCCTGTAATTGCCTACGGGGTAAGGTGTCGGCATGGCCTCGTTGTCAGGTTACTCTTTGCTGATTCAGCCTATTACCTGGTCGATGGCAAAATCCTTCGGCCGGAAGGCGTCATCATTACGCATGGTCACAAGCCCATCGCGCTCCAGGGTCAGCACGAACAGCCCCTGACAATAGGCATAGCGATCCGCGGATTCATTGGTCACCAGGGCGGCGACTGCGCCGAAGCGGCAATAGCCCCGGTATTCGGGGAAGAAGTTCGGAAATCGCTCCAGGTCTTTGAGAAGCGTACGCACATCGTCTACCCGCAGGGTGCTCTTGACTTCCACCACGACCAGGGCATCACCGTTCACCAGCAGCAGGTCGATTTCCATCTCCTCTCCGCCTCGGCGTATCCGAGGCCGTTCCAGGCTGCGGTTGACCGAGATCCCCCGGGCCTGGAACAGCTCGATCACCCCCGGCTCCACCAGGGCCTCGAGTAACCGACCCCACTGGCTGGTGAACAGATCCTCGGCCGCCCGCGTCTGGGCTGCAAGGACTTGACCAGGTAACTTGATGTTTACTCAAACATGCCTAAAGTTAGGCATGATGAATAAGTTAGTCTCCATAGGAGAGGCCGCTCAATTTCTTGGCGTCTCGGTTTCGACGCTCCGTCGATGGGAAGTAGAAGGTAAGGCGATTCCGTCGCGCACGGCGGCTGGGCATCGCCGCTACGACCTCGCCAAGCTGCGGCCCGAATTGGTCCATGCCCAGGAAAGCAATCGTCAAACGATTGCCTATGCCCGTGTTTCCAGCCATGACCAGAAAGATGATCTGGAGCGGCAGAAACAGGTGCTGGAACTGTATTGTGCTCGCCAGGGCTGGACTTTCGAGGTCGTCGCTGATCTTGGCTCCGGCATGAACTATCCCAAGAAGAGATTGAAGATCGTCGTTGCGGATCGCTGGTATCCCCGCAGCAAGGCCTGCTCTGTTTGCCACGGGCATGCGGAGCACCTTCCCCTGAGCACGCGGCATGGACATGCTCGAGTTGCGGGACCCAGCACGACAGAGACGTGAACGCGGCGATCAACCTGAGGAATTTGGCGGTGAGTTCCACCGTGTCAGCCTGTGGAGAGGACGGCGCTGGCGGGCGATCTTGTGACCGCCGTGAAACAGGCCTCTAGGAAGCAGGAAATCAGCCCAATAGCTACCTATGGGTAGCTTTGAGTAAGTCTGATAGAACAGCGCCCCGATCCGCTTGAAATCCAGCTCGAATTTCTCCAGCCGCACCTCGGCGGTCAGGAATTTCTGTAGGCGTTCCCAGTAGCCGTTGGTCAGGGCGCGCAGGCCTATGTCCTGCTCCACCGCCTGGCCCAGGGCGGTCATCAGGGAGAGCACGAAATCCGAGAGCTCCAGGGGTTTGGTGGTCATCACACAGGAAATCGAGCATGTCGACCAGGAACACCTTGGCGCCGTTCTTTTCCTCCAACAGCTGCTTGAGGCGGCGCAGCTGGGTGCTCTTGCCGTTGCCGCGGAAGCCGGTGAGCAGGTCGACGCTCTCGGATTCGGACCAGTCCAGGCGTTGCCACAGCATCAGGATGGGGTCCTTGTCCGGCGTCCCCTCCAGGATGGGAACATAGTAGGAATGGCCCGGCTCCAGGGGCAGGGCGCCCTTGCCACTCAGGCTTTTGTAGAGGTCGCGTAAGGGGTCGGGTGTAGTGGTCATGGGCTGGACTTGGATTCCGAAACAGCTGGTTGTATCGGGGCTAGGATCCCTTGAGGGATCTGTAGCTTTACCAATGAATCAAGTTTGTGCACGGCACAAAAAAATTCAGGCCTCGTCGGTCTGAGACGAAGCCTCATTCATTCCAGGCAAACGAGGATAAGGGATTCACCACCTGTTCCAAGGGTAACAGACGATATAGTCCAGTCGTGGAAAATCGATGAACAACCGGCCCTCGAAGGCGGGATGAAGCCTACGGAATTGTTCGGGGAAGCTCCTCTCGCTGCTGGCACATTCGTTGATGCAGATTTTACGGACCGGATCGTCATAACCAGCCTGTTCGGCAAAGGTTGGTTGAAAGGTCCGGTTCTTATTCTCTTCGACGCTGCCTTCCCGATCCCAGATCGCTTTGGCTGTCTCTTTGGAGACCTTTTTGCAAAGGGCTAGCACTTGTTCTGGGTGTAGTCGCCGATTGCGATATAGAAGCCGAGTAGATTGGAAACCAGATCTTCTTGGCTGAATCCGCTATCGGTAACGACGTTCCAGGGAAAACTATCCTGTAATCCCTCGAATAGTACTGAGACTTCCATAAAAATCACCAATGCTACCCTTCGTTTTTCTTCCCAGGAAAGGCCGTAACGGACCAGATAACTGCGATTGACTCCTTGCTTGATGTATTGGTTACCCATGTCCTGTTTATAGGTGACCTTGAACCCTTGCTTGCCGTCGGGAAAGTGGGCGATCCCATATACATTGCGTAAACGTACAGCAGGACGGGGAGGTAAAACTCGGAACCCAAGGCTTGGACATAACTTGGTAGCCTGTGCCTCCGGTGTGGAATCGCCTTCACGGATCTGCTTCCAGAGGTTCTTGGAGCCGAAGAACTTGCGGGTGGAGGGATCGTTCATGTGGTTCAGATCTATCCAGCCGCAGTTACAGGCGTAGATGAGGCGTCCGCTTTCAATGTCATCGCGATCCGACATTGGTTACTCCTACCGCAGATAGATGATATCGAATTGGTCCGGCGCCGCCGTCGAAAGCTCGGGCACATGGTCGTCCTGCCTGAAATTAGGTAGGTTCTTGGTCCGAGAAGCGGTAGCCCCATTTCGGGAACAGTCTCCGGTAATAGGCGATCGCGGCGGTCGGGTCGGACGTATGGCAACGGCGCGCAATCATAAGGGGCTTGGGTCCATCGCCGGCACTATAGTGGTAGCGGGCAAGCTCACTGCAATGATCCAGCGGCAGGCGGCGGATGTTATCTGGCACGATGAGCCAGTATGCAAGCGAGTAACGGTAGATGTCGCGTGATTCATCGGAAATGAGAGCGATGAACCACCAGAATGCGGCAAGAGCTGCCAGGAGGCCTGGTGACAATCAGAAAAATGATTCTGTTTCGTCTCCGGTGCTGCATTTGCGATTGTTCCCTCAAGGCTTTGCCATGGTGGTGTCGAAGTAGTCCAGCCTTGAGTGCTCCCAGCTTCATTCAATCTACGAACCGGTAATAGCCAAACCGCAAAGGGCACAGAAGACACAAAAAAGAAACATCAATTTTCCGCGCCCTCTGCGTCTTAAACGGTTCAACCTATCGCAAAATCATCGGTAGGCACAGCCCACTCCACATACGCGGTGGTTAGGTAATGACGTCCGGTTCGGTCCGCCCGATCCGGGTCTCGATCCGGGCCAACTCCCGCGCGATGAGGATGAGCGGCCGCATGGCTTCCTGGGTCTCCTGGTCGTGCTTAGCGGCATCCGCCTCGAAGAATTCCAGGTAGACGCGCAGGGTGGCGTCTTCGGTACCGGTGCCGGAGAGTCGGTAGACGATGCGCGAGCCCCCCTGGAACCCGACGCGCACGCCCTGGCCTTCGGAACGGCTGCCGTCGATGGGGTCCGTGTAGGCGAAGTCGTCGGCGTATTCGACCTGGTAGTCGCCGAGCCTGGTGCCGGGCAGATCGGGCAACAGGCGGCGCAGATGGTCCATGAGGTCGCCGGCGGCCTGGGTGTCCACCGCCTCATAGTCGTGCCGGGTGTAGTAGTTGCGCCCGAAGCCTTGCCAGTGCTCTTTGGCGATCTCGGCAACGGACTGCTTGCGGGCCACCAGCAGGTTGAGCCAGAACAGTACCGCCCACAGGCCGTCCTTTTCCCGTACATGGTCCGATCCGGTGCCGAAGCTCTCTTCACCGCACAGGGTGATGCGTCCGGCGTCGAGCAGGTTACCGAAGAATTTCCAGCCGGTGGGGGTCTCGAAGCAGGGGATGCCGAGTGCCTCGGCCACCCGGTCCGCGGCCTGGCTGGTGGGCATGGAGCGGGCGATGCCGGCGATGCCGCCCTGATAGCCGGGGATTAGATGGGCGTTGGCCGCCAGCAGGGCCAGGCTGTCGCTGGGGGTGACGAAGAAGTCCCGGCCCAGGATCATGTTGCGGTCTCCGTCGCCGTCCGAGGCAGCGGCGAAGTCGAGTCCGTCCGCGCCCTTGGTCATGGCCACCAGTTCCTTGGCGTGGGCCAGGTTGGGATCGGGATGGCCCTGACCGAAGTCTTCCAGCAGTTCGCCGTTCATCACGGTGCCCGGTGCGGCGCCGATCCGGTTTTCGAGGATCTCGCGGGCGTAGGGGCCGGTGACGGCGTGCATGGCGTCGAAACGCATCTTGAAGGTCCCGGAGTCGAAGAGCCGGCGCATGGCGGCGAAGTCGAACAGGGATTCCATCAGGTCGGCGTAATCGGCCACCGGATCGATGATCCGGACCTTTGTGTTGCCGAGCTCGACTTTACCGAGGCGATCCAGATCCAAGTCCTCGGCCTCCAGGGTCCGGTAGCTGTCGATCTCGCCGGTGCGGGCGTAGATGGCCTCGGTGATCGTCTCGGTGACCGGGCCGCCGTTGGGGGCGTTGAATTTGATGCCGAAGTCTTCGTCCGGGCCGCCGGGATTGTGGCTGGCCGACAGGATGATGCCGCCCTGGGTCCGGTACTTGCGGATGATGCAGGAGGTGGCGGGGGTGGAGAGGATGCCGCCGCGGCCGACCAATACTTCGCTTACGCCGTTGGCGGCGGCCATGCGCAGGATGACCTGGATAGCCTGGCGGTTGTAATAGCGGCCGTCGCCGCCGAGGACGAGCACACCGCCCTCGAGGTCCGTCCTGGTATCCAAGATGGCCTGGACGAAGTTTTCCAGGTAGCCGGGTTGCCGGAAGACCTTGACCTTTTTGCGGAGACCGGAGGTGCCGGGGCGCTGGCCGTCGAACGGCCGGGTGACGACGATTTTCGCATCCATATCACAAAGCCCTTGATTTGTGTGTGTTATGACTACATTCATCCACACGCGATGCGTGCATGATTGCATAATGGGGTATTGTATCCTTTCACGCTTACGCCGCCCATGACCTTTTGTTCGACGATTTAAGGGGATAGCCAAAAATGACCGAAGCAGCACACAAGGAGACCCTGGAATTCAAGGCCGAAGTGAGTCAGGTCTTGGACCTGGTCATCCGTTCCCTTTACTCCAACAAGGAGATCTTCCTGCGGGAGCTGGTCTCCAACGCCTCGGATGCGGCCGAGAAGCTGCGCTTCGAGGCCCTGACCGACGAGGGGCTGTTCGAAGAAGACCCGGATCTGCGCATCCGCGTGGAGGTGGACAAGGAGGCCGGGGCCCTGACGGTCTCGGACAACGGCATCGGTATCGGTCGCCAGGAGATGATGGAGACCATCGGCAGCATCGCCGGCTCCGGGACCCGCCGTTTCGTCGAGCAGCTGACCGGCGACCAGAGTATGGATGGTCAGCTCATCGGCCAGTTCGGGGTGGGCTTTTATTCCGCCTTCATCGTCGCGAACAAGGTGACCCTGATCTCACGCCGCGCCGGTCTGGGCCCCGAGCACGGGGTGCGCTGGGAGTCGGATGGGAGGGGGAGCTATACCCTGGAGACGGTCGATAAGCCGGGGCGGGGCACCGATGTGGTACTGCACCTGAAGGAGGACGAGAAGGAGTTTCTCGACTCCTGGCGCCTGCGGGGCATTATCGGCAAGTTCTCGGACCACATCGCCTTGCCGGTGGAGATGCGCAAGGAGACCCTGTCCGACCCGGAGGACAAGGACAAGGACAAGGGTAAAGAGGCGGAAAAGACGCCGGAGTACGAGCGGGTCAATCAGGGCACAGCCCTGTGGATGCGCGCCAAATCCGAGATCAAGGACGGCGAGTACAAGGATTTCTACAAACACATCTCCCACGACTTCGACGAGCCCCTGGCCTGGGTCCACAACCGGGTGGAGGGCACCAACGAGTACAGCGCCTTGTTGTATCTGCCCAAGCGGGCCCCTTGGGACCTCTGGGACCGGGAGCAGAAGCATGGTGTCAAGCTCTACGTGCGCCAGGTCTTTATCATGGACGAGGCGGAAAAGCTCATGCCCCGCTATCTGCGTTTCGTCAAGGGAGTGGTGGACTCCGACGACCTGCCGCTCAATGTCTCGCGCGAGATCCTGCAGCACAACCGCAAGATCGACACTATCCGCCAGGCCAACACCAAGCGCATTCTGGGCCTGTTGGAGTCCATGGCCAAGGATAAGGAGGACGATTATCAGGTTTTTTGGAAGGAGTTCGGAACCGTGCTCAAGGAGGGGCCGATGGAGGATTATGGCAATCGCGAGCGCATTGCCGGCCTGTTGTGGTTCGCCACCACGGCGACCGAAGGCGACGCCCAGACCGCGACCCTGGACGCTTACATTGAGCGCATGAAGGAAGGCCAGGACAAGATCTATTACATCACCGCCGACAGTCCGGCGGCGGCGCGCCACAGCCCACATCTGGAGGTCTTCCGTAAGAAGGAGCTGGAGGTGCTGCTGTTGTCCGACCGGGTGGACGAGTGGCTGGTCAATGGTCTGACCGAGTACAAGGGCAAGCACCTGCAATCGGTCACCAGGGGCGATTTGGATCTGGGAGCTCTGGCGGATAAGGAAGAAAAAGAACAGAAGGAAAAGGCGGCCGATGCGCACGGCAAGCTACTCGAAAGGCTCAAGCAGAGCCTGGGGGAGCGGGTCGAGGCGGTGCGGGTGAGTACCCGGCTGGTGGACTCGCCTGCGTGTCTGGTCGTAGGCGAGCATGATATGAGCGCCAACCTGGCCCGAGTGCTCAAGTCCGTGGGTCAGGAGGCCCCTCGCACCCGGCCGACCTTGGAGCTCAACCCGAATCACCCACTGGTAAAAAGGCTGGAGACCGAAGAGGACGAATCCCGTTTCAATGATCTGGGCATGATCCTGTTCGACCAGGCCCAGCTGGCGGAGGGCGGGCAGCTCGATGATCCGGCCGCCTTCGTGGGCCGGCTCAACAACCTGATGATGAACATGCTGCTCGCCGGCGGTTGAAGGGCGCCTTGAATTTTTCAAGGCATCCACCATTGGACCGGGCGAGCGAAAACGTTGCTCCGATAACTTCTCCAGGGAGAATAAGACATGCCGGGTATCCAAACAACATCACTTATCGGAGCCTTACGGAATTATCGAGGCTTTGCCGGAAGGCCTAACCGGAGAAATCCTGGACGGACAAGTCCATGCACAATCGCGACCTTCCGCGTCGCATGGATTTACCAGTACTGCACTCGGTTCTGAATTGACAGGTCCTTTTCAAAAAGGCAGGGGTGGTCCGGGCGGCTGGTGGATTATCCATGAGCCGGAGATTCACTTCCTACGTAATGCTAATGTCGCGGTACCGGATCTGGCCGGCTGGCGACGAGAAAGTACGCCGAGACTCCCAAAGGGCCACCGTTTGGCCGCTATACCGAAACTGATCAGGCTACCGCACCGCCGTTCACAGCGATAGCGATCGATTTGGGGGATTTGTGGATGGATTAGAGACCGAAGATCCCTGAGGCAATCCAGCAGCACTTGAACAGCTTCTGATTATCATTCAGCGGCCCGGTTGGAGGCTCCGGGCAAACTGCTGGGGGACGGAGATTCTGGTAGTATCGGATCTCATTTTTTCTAAGCAGGTGGAGCCGATGGGCGTTGTAGAATTGACCAAAGACAACTTCGAAGAGACGATCAATGACCGGGATTTCGTGATCGTGGATTTCTGGGCGCCTTGGTGTGTGTGCACCCTGCCGTTCGTTCGCCCCCGTGTACGATACGGTCTCGGAAGACCACGAGGATATCCTGTTCGCTAAGGTCAACACGGAGGACGAGCAGGAGCTTGCCGCCCACTTCCAGATCCGTTCCATCCCGACCCTGATGATCTTCCGCGAGCGGATTATCATCTTTTCCCAGCCGGGGGCGCTTCCCGAGAGCAGGTTCCGTCAGCTCCTGGAGCAGGCGAAAGGGCTCAACATGGCTGAAATACGTCGGGAGATCAAGGCCCAAGAGCAGGCGACCACCTGACACCTGTACCGGACCATGATCGAGTCGGGACGGACGCCAGACCGTCGGTAATCTGATGGGCCTGTGCGAGGAGAATTACCGGGCGCTGATGCGCTTGATCCCTGACTTGCGCAAGGTTCGAGGTGAGGAGCGCACCCAGGTCGAACCAGGATCGGGACCTGTTCCTGGAAGTCCTAGAGCAGGCCCCCTACACGACGCTGCCGCGGCTTACCTACTATTTCCCACACCACGACGGTAGGGTCCACAGGATGCCGGACCCCAATCCGGATACCCTGTTGCGCGCCTATCATGATGCGGGTCAGGTGGAGGTGCTGAGTCTGCGCTAGGCAGTACTGCCGGTCCACCGGCAGGGTTTGCATTCCGCCCTGGAAACCAACGGGCAATGTAACCTGTTGCTTTCCAGCGAGTTATCATTCGGTTGCCCGGGCGAACAATGAGAGTTTGGTGCCGAGGGTCGGACTCGAACCGACATGGTGTTGCCACCGGTAGATTTTGAGTCTACTGCGTATACCAATTTCGCCACCCCGGCGGAGAACCTGGCAGGAGCGCACCGCTAACCGCATACCCGGACATACTGGTCGCCCCTGGGCTAAGGCATTCCAGTATAGCCGCTCCGGTCAGCGGGGCAAGATCGAATGCTTAAATCGAATGCTTAACCTGAAGTTGTTTTGCTGATCGGGTCTATGCCCTTGTGCGGGATGAAGATGCCGCAACCCATCTCGCGATGGGGGCCGAGTCCCTGCTGCTGCAGACGAACTGACTCTTCCGGCGCCAGGTCCGACAGCATGAGGCTGCGTGTGCGGAGCATTCCACCCGGCGTGGTCAGCAGGGTCATCTTGCCGCACAGGGCCTTGCGTACCCGGATGCCTTGGTCGCTCAATGCATGTGCCGCCCAGTCGAGAAAGGCCTCTTCGGCGGCGTCCGGGACGGCGGCTACATAGCGCGAGAAAAGTGTCTTTTCCTTGCTCAGCCGGCGGATTTTGCCGGGGCCGATAGTCAGCGGACAGCCGGCTACGTCCAGGACCTTGCCCTCCAGGTCCTTCAGGAGCGCGGCCGTGCGTTGCCTGGGCACCCGGATGGTGAGCTTGGTGCGCCTGGATAGGATCAGGTATTGGTCCGTACCATGATCGGGCCGCTCCCAGCCATTCTGGGAGCCCGCCACGTGGACCGTGTGGACCGCGGCCCCGGAGTCGCCCTCCACGATCCAGGGCACGGCCTGCCGCAGTGCTGCGGATAGGGCGTAGGCATGATCTACGGGCAGGCGTTTACAGGTTACGGAGAACAGGACATCGACGATATCGTCAGGGACCTGGAAAAGGGTCTCGGGGTTGTCTTCTTGCCAGAACATGGTTTTGATTTTTCGGCTGTAGGTGATCGAGAAACGGACGGGTCTGCCAAGCACCCGGCGCGGCTTGTGTGATAGGGTATTGGTATCCCGTTTCACCTTATTTTTTCGCTCTCAGCGCGGCGAGAAGCGGCCAGGTGCGAGGCGCGCGAGCGCAGGAATAGCGAGCTCTCTTTCAAGCTCGCGCAACAACACAGCTGGCCGTTTCTCGCCGCGCCCGAAGGGAGCCCCCCAAACGCGCCCAGGCAGCGTTACAGCGTTTGGCAATAGAGGGAGCTATTCCCAGCGCGCTGTGCATTTCCGGGGCGCGTTTGAGAGGGCTCTGAGAGTGAAAAATAAGGTGAAACGGGGTACTTAGTGCCATCGGCGGAGGGCATCGTACCATGGGGTGGTTGGCGAATTGGTGGAACTGGTTTTTGGGTTTGGGCGTCGGGGAGACTGAATGGGACCCCCTACTCGCCAAGGCCGTTGCGAGGTTCACGCAAGCACTGGATGCCAAGGACCGGGCCCTGCTTGATCCTCGGCGCCGCGAAGAAGCGGCGCGGGAGCACGAACAATCGTTGCGGGCGGCGGTGCGGGAGGCGGTCATTGCCATCCCAGGACAGACGGTGATTCCGAACGCCCGGGCCCGCATCCGGAAGGCCCTGGAAGCAGCGGTGCAGGGCGAAACAGAGCTTGCGGAGGCAATCTTCTCCGAGGTCGAGGCGCGCAAGGTCGCAGAGGAGAAAGCGACCGATCAGGAAGTGGCGGAAGCCGTGCGGCATCGCGGGACACTCGCCTTCCTCCGCGACACGGACGAGGCACTCGCTGCTTACCGTCGGGCAACGGAGCTTGATCCGGAAAATCCGAAGGTGCGGAACGGACTTGGACACCTCTCCTTACGAGCCGGGGCACTGGATGAGGCAGCGGCGGCCTATCGCGTCGTAGCCTCGTTGGCCGAAGCCGCAGCTGACCGGAAGCTGTCGGCTGTCGCCTACGGTAATCTGGGCAACGTCTCCCGCATCCGCGGTGATCTGGATCAGGCCGAGGCATTATACCGACAGAGCTTGGCCATTGAGGAAGAACTGGGACGCAAGGCGGACGTGGCCGCCGACTACGGCAACCTGGGCACCGTCTACCAGATTCGCGGTGACCTGGATCAGACCGAGGCGCTGTACCGGCAGGGTCTAGCCCTCAACGAGGAACTGGGGCGTAAGGAGGCCATGGCCGCCGACTATTGCAGCCTGGGCAACGTCTTTCGAATCCGCGGCGACCTGGATCAGGCCGAGGCGATGTGCCGCAAGGCCCTAGCGCTCAACGAGGCACTGGGGCGCAAGGAGGCCATGGCCAGCCAGTACGGCAATCTGGGCAGCATCTACCAAACCCGCGGTGACCTGGATCGGGCCGAAGCGATGTACAAGCAGGGCCTGGCCATCGAGGAGGCCCTGGGGCGCAAGGAGGGCATGGTCGCCGACTATGACCACCTGGGCCTGGTTTACCGCATCCGCGGCGACCTGGATCAGGCCGAGGCGATGTACCGGAAGAGCCTGGTGCTTAACAAATCCCTGGGGCGTAAGGAAGGCATGGCCGTCGACTATGGCAGCTTAGGCATCGTCTACCGCATCCGCGGTGACCTGGAACAGGCCGAGGCGATGTATCAGCAGAGCCTGGCCATTGATGAGGAGCTGGGGCGCAAGGAGGGCATGGCCACCACCTACGGCAACCTGGGCACCGTCTACCGCATCCGCGGTGATCTAGATCAGGCCGAGGCGATGTACAAGCAGGCCCTCGGCCTGTTTCAGGATATCGGAGCGTCGCCGCGGGTAAAACAGGTCCGGGAATTACTCGAAGGACTGCGACAATCGGATTGAAGGGGGCCGACTGATAACAACACTGAGCAAGCAGAATTTGCACGGAAAAGTTAGCCGCAAATCAACGCAAATATCGGTAAAGACGATTCGCAGGTCTTCGATGGAGTCCGTCAACCGACGGCGGGGGCGTTCCAACAGGCTTTTTCACCGTTTGTAACTATTCAGGCCCCCTTGCCAAAGCGAGAGCTACCTGTGTAGCCTAATCCCATGCCTGAACCGCACGCCCCCAAGCCGTTCTCCGGAAAGCCCCGTCCAGGAGCGTGGATGGCTGCGTGCGCTG
>Ga0209782_1000095_pt1 | contig 36894 bp, 36 predicted proteins | sample WorMetmaBAHAMAS1_FD_187390 | JGI IMG/M metagenome (GOLD analysis project Ga0209782, IMG submission 187390) | Marine gutless worms symbiont microbial communities from Max Planck institute for Marine Microbiology, Germany - Inanidrilus... | ecosystem: Host-associated > Annelida > Digestive system...
AACCCGCCATGATGATCATCCGGGCCGATGGTCACGGTGAGATCGCCTTCGGCGCAATGCAGGCAGGCCTCGATCTCGAATACAGCCGGTCGATGGTTTTCTTCACCTGGGACGGCTTCGACGAAATAGACGAGGCCATCGGGGCTGGATCGGCCGAACTGCTCGACAACGGCACGCTCGAGATCGAGCTTGCATACCACCTCGGCGACGAGACCACCCTCAAAGCCGAGCAGGCGACTTCTTCAACAGCCTGCTAACGCCTGTCCCCGGCGGGCACTTTCTTATGGGCGATGCCGAAGGCGAGCCCGACGAGGCGCCGAGGCCGGTGACGGTTGCCGCCTTCTCGCTGATGGTCACCGAGGTCACCAACGCCCGGTTCGCCGCCTTCGTCGCCCAAACCGGCTATGTCACCGACGCCGAACGGGCCGGCTCGGGCTTCGTCTGGACCGACCGCTGGCGAAGAATGGAAGCCGCGCAAAAACAGGGCATGGCCGGCTCGGGCTTCGTCTGGACCGACCGCTGGCGGAGGGTGAAGGGCGCCCATTGGCGCGACCCGCAAGGTGCCGGCACCGGCATCGATGGGTTGGATGACCATCCGGTGGTCCAGGTCTCGGCCCGGGATGCCGAGGCGTTCTGCCGCCACCACGGTCTTCGCCTGCCGAAGGAGGCGGAATGGGAGTTCGCCGCGCGTGGGGCGGATGGCCGCCGGTTCCCCTGGGGCAACAATGCTCCCGAGCAGGCGGGCACTGTCCGCTACGCTAACTTCGGCACCGCGCGCTGCTGCGCCGCCGATGCGTCGGACGGCCACGCTGAGACCAGCCCCGTCGGTTCGTACCCGGCCGGTGCCGCGCCCTTCGGTCATCTCGACATGGCCGGCAACGTCTGGGAGTGGACGGCGAGCCCGTTTCCCGGCGACCCGGGCGAGCGGGCCATCCGTGGCGGCGGCTGGGGCAACAATCCCTATTGTCTTCGGACGAGTTACCGCCACGGCAATCCGCCGCACTTCGCCCTCAACATGGTCGGCTTCCGCTGCGCCGGCCCGGCGGCAGAGGCCCGGTAATCCGGCGGCAGCCTCTTCGCGCGTTCCGGTCGCTTGACCGCCGACGCCACATCGCCCATAGGTGGTGCGAGGGGGGAGCCGATGAAGCGGTGGATTGCGCTTGTGCTGGTGGTGTTCGTCGCCGTCATCGGGGCGGGCAGCTACTTTGCGATGGAAGCGTGCTCCGTCGTGATGACGTGTTACGCAGGCGATCCCGATCCCGATCCCGATGCGCAAATCGACGCATGTACCCGGATGATCGAGTCCGGGTTCATGATCGGCGAAAGCGTAGCCTTCCCCCTCCAAGTCCGGGGAGACGCTTACGTCAGAAAAGGACTCTACGACCTTGCCATCGCCGACTATGACGAGGCCATTCGGCTCCTGCCGGAATTCCCCAGCTTCTTCTACGGCCGAGGCGACGCGTACCTGAGGAAAGACCTTCCGGACCGCGCCATCGCCGACTTCGACGAGGCCATCCGCCTCGAACCTGACAACCACCATGCGTTCCTCGGCCGATGTGCCGCGTTTATGCACATCGATTCCCTCGACCGAGCCATCGCCGATTGCACCGAGGCGATCCGCCTCGACCCGAAGTACGTGCACGCCTTCCAGAACCGATGTGGCGCGCATGTTCTCAAGGGCCTCAAAGATCGCGCCATTGCCGACTGCAACGAAGCGGTCCGACTCGCGCCGGGCGATCCTGAAACCTATTTTGACCGGGGTAATGCGTACCGCAGGCTCGGCCAATTGGATCGCGCGATCGCCGACTACGACAATGCGGTCCGTCTCCGACCTGACCATGCCCTGGCTCTCGGCAGTCAAGCGTGGCTGTTGGCGACGGCGAAGGATGCCCGGCTCCGCGACGGCGAGCGGGCGGTATCGCTCGCCGAGAGGGCGTTGGCGTTGGAAGATGCATCGGGGCGTCGAAGCACCCTCGCCGAGGCCGGCCGTTTCGAAGACGCCGTGCGCGAGCAGCAGGCCGCCATCGAAGGGCTGCGCGAGGCCGGTGGCGAGGGCTTGGACGACCTGACTCTGCGGCTGGATCTTTACCGGGCCGGCAAGCCGTATCGGGAGTAGGGGAGGACCCGGATATCCGGCCGGTCTAACCGCCGCCGAACACCCGCTGCAGCAATTCGGTCGTCCGTTCGGTCTGGTTCTCGCGGATCGCCCTCTCCTCGACAGCGACGTAGTGGAACAGGCCGGCGAGGGTCTTCTCGACGCCCCAGTCGGTGAGATCGGCCTTCACGCCGGGCATGAACGACAGGGCCTTGTACTGGCCCATCTCGATCTCGTAGGCGGCGACCGACCCCAACCGCGGACTGACAGCGCAAGGACTTCCCCATGCCCGCACTGTTCCGGCTCAAGAGGCCGATCGGCCCCGATCATGTCGTCGATCCGGATGACACCGTCCGAACCAAGGCCGCGCTAGCAAGGCTCGGGTACTTCGAAGCCCCCGAAGAGGGCATCACACCATGGCCGGACACGCCGATGATCACCGCGATCATGGACTTCCAGCGAGCCAGCGGGCTTGAACCCGATGGCGTGATCAATCGGGGCGGTCCCACCGAACAGGCGATCAACGAGAGGCTTGGCGCTCGGGTGTCTCGGCATCCGTCGCGACGCCCAGATGGCCGTCAGCCGGCCGCGACACTCGACGATGCCTCTCCCGTGACTTTGGCTTCGGCGGCATCCACCGCTCCCCTGGACTCACCGGCTGGGGCGACGGACGAACCGCAGGTCGCCGCGCCGCAGGAGGGCCGACAGGATCCTTTGGCGGCATTCCACGATCATGTTCAAACTGCTCAGTCCGGTCCGGGAGGCGGTGCAGGCTCGTCAACGAAGCGCTCGCAATCGGGCGGCTCGGTCATTACACAGGAGTTCCGTGACCGGCTTGCTGCCGAAGAGTCGAGGGACCAACCAAACCAAGGATACAGCGCGGAGAACGCGCAGGGATACCTAGGGCGGTATCAGTTGGGCACACTTGCCTTGATCGATGCCGGCTTCAAGGACAGAAGCGGCAAGTGGACCGGCAAGCACGGCGTTCGCAACGACGCGGATTTCCTGAACGACCCACAAGCACAGGAAAAAGCCCTAGTAGACTACCATCTGGCGCAGCGGCGGCAGCTTCGAAACCTCGGCGCATCTCGATTCATAGGACAACGGATTCAAGGTCTGTACCAAGGCCCGCGGGGCCAGCATCCGCGCGCCTCGATCACCATTACGGAGGCTGGCCTTGCCGCGGCCGCACACCGCGAGGGCGCCCCCATGGTCAGGGACTATCTCCGAGAGCAGCAGAAGAACGGATGGGATTCCCGTAAATACATCGGTCATCCCGATGAAAAGAAGTTTCGGCATATTGAAACCCGGCTCCGCCAATTCCAAAGCTTCACCCATCGGAATCCAGCGGCCGGAACCAACCCGTGATGATTGTATGAAGACCTACAATTATGCCAAAATGCGGGCAATGATTTCGCATCTTTTTTGTAGCCGTTGCGCCGTACCGTTCGCCCGCGGCCCCGGTTGGCTCCCGGGCGCGGCACTCCTCGTCGTACTCGCCTTGGCGTTGCCGGTACACACCACCGACGCCGTGGCCGTCGCTCGCCAATACGCGCGCGGGGTACAATGCTGCGTTAGAGCGGACGTTCACGGTCGGTGATACCCGGGGATCCGAGGAGGCTTTCCAGCGAATTCTGAACGTGGATCGGCTAGCCGGCGAGTACGGGTTGAGGGCCGAGGAGCAAGCCTACGTCTGGTCCGATCTCGACGAAGACGGCACGGACGAAGTGTTGATGATGGCTCATGATAGCCGGTTCTGCGGCAGCATCGGGTGCTGGGGTGTGATCCTGGCGCGCCATGATGGACATTGGACTCAGATTGGCGGTCTCTCCCTGGTCGAGCGCATCCGCATCGGGTCGCCGCGACGCGGCGGGTTTGCGACGGTTTACTCCATGGACATGTGCGCGGCATGGAACGGCGCGCGGTACGAAACCCGCGGCGACGACATGCAGGATGGCATCTCCATCCACCCCCATGCGTGCGGAAAGAACTATGACCGGCGGCTCGTCAATCTGGCGCAGCGCTGCAACCGCTGCCACCTGCCCGATGTCTACGACCGGAAGTAGGCGTTTCTGAAGCGTGAGCCACGATGCGGCGTGGCGACCATGTCGAAATCGAGGGATAGGTCTGGCACACGTGGCATGGTGAACACGACTTCAACAAGGAAGGCCAGCCGGGCCACAAGCAGGCCACAATCTTGACGGCGGCTCCCCGCCGTTGGCGAAACCGCCGGCTCGTCCGGATCGGCTTGGGCGGAAGACGGAACACAAGGCTCTTCGCTATGATGCGCGGGCAAACCCGCCGTCAACCGAGCCGAGGAGCCGATCTTGGATACCGAGCGTTTCGAAAAGGGCCTGGCGCAGCGCAAGGCGACGCTGGGCCCGGACTATGTGGCGCGCAACCTGGAAGCCGCCGACGACCTCACCCGCCCGTTCCAGGAGATGATCACCGAATGGTGCTGGGGCTTCGGCTGGGCCGACGAGGCCCTCGATGCCAAGACTCGCAGCCTGATGAACCTGGCGATGATCGGGGCGCTCGGCAGGATGCCCGAATGGGAGGCCCACTGTAAGGGCGCGCTCCGCAACGGCTGCTCCCGCGACGAGATCCGCGCCGCCATCCACATGGTCGGCATCTACTGCGGCGTGCCGGCCGCCGTCGACTGCTTCCGCTCGGCCCGCAAGGTGCTCGAAGAGGCGGGCGAGCTGTAGCGGGGCCCCATCCGTGGCCCTCCCCGAGACCATGTGCGGCGTCGTGCTGACCGGGCACGGCGGCCTCGACAAGCTGGAATGGCGCGAGGACCTGCCGGTGCCGATGCCCGGCGAGGGCGAGGTGCTGATCCGGGTCCGTGCGTCCTCGGTCAACAACACCGACATCAACACGCGGATCGCCTGGTACTCGAAATCGGTGCGGGGCGAGACCGCCGAGGGCGCCGCGGCGGGGATCGCCGACGCCGACGCGGCCGACGGCGGATGGTCGGGCGAGCCCATCGCCTTCCCGCGCATCCAGGGCGCCGATTGCTGCGGGGAAATCGCCGCCGTCGGTCCCGGTGTTCCCGAAGACCGCATCGGCGAGCGGGTCCTGGTCCGGGCGCTTCAGTCGACGGGTGTGTCCGGCAGCCCCTTCGCCTGCCGCACCTTCGGCTCCGAATGCGACGGCGCCTTCGCGCAATGTACAAAGACGGCCGCGGCGGACGCCCTGCCGGTGCAATCCAATTGGTCCGATGCCGAGCTGGCGTCGATCCCCTGCGCCTACTCGACAGCGGAGGGCATGCTGCAGAGGATCGACCTGGGCGCGGAGCGGGTGCTGATCACCGGCGCCTCGGGCGGCGTCGGTTCGGCGGCGGTCCAGCTCGCCAAACGCCGGGGCGCGCACATCACGGCGATGACCGAGCCGGCCAAGGCCGAGGCCATCCGATCGCTCGGCGCCGACGCCACGGTCGGCCGCGACGACCCGTTGCCGGCGGAAACGTTCGATGCCGTCGTCGATCTCGTCGCCGGCCCGCGCTGGCCGGAGATGATCGCCGCCCTCAGGCGCGGAGGCCGCTACGTCACCGCCGGCGCCATCGCCGGACCCATCGTCGAGCTCGACGTCCGTACCCTCTACCTGCGCGACCTGACGCTCTTCGGCACGACCTACCAGCCGGGCAACATCCTGCCCGACGTCATCGGCTACATCGAGCGCGGCGAGCTGCAACCCCTGATCGCCCAGGAATTCGACCTCAAGGACCTCCGCCACGCCCAGCAGGCCTTCCTCGACAAGACCCACATCGGCAAGATCGTCGTTCGGGTGGAGTGAGGGGGTGCGTTGAAACGGGGGAACTGTGGCATGCGGCGACGGGAAAGCAACGAACGGGGACGATCCGGTTGGCGTACCGAGCACAGGTTTTCGACCGTGAACCGCACTGCGAACGGCGACGTTTCAAAGATCGAGGTGGGCCTAATTGCGCCGGACGTTTCTTGCGATATGGTCGCGCAGGGCCACGGTCGCGATTTCCTCATCGTGGGGACTCATGGGGGGCGGCGGCCATTTGAGGCTGAATGTCGTCGGCGGCCAAATGCGACGAGGTTCACCGCCATTAGGCAGGAGCGGGAACCGCCAATCTCTGATGCGGAATTTTATCGGCGCGTGGACGACCTGAATAAAGAGTTCACCGAGAACCTGCGTCGTAATGGATGCGTTGTAATAGGTCGCTCTCGGGTTATTTCGTTTGGCTAGAATATCTGGCCGAACGTACTGGAAAGGATGAAGGGCGTAGGTAGGAGTCCATCTTTTCCGGGGGAAGTAACCAAGCCAAACAGCCCATCCCTCCGGGGGGCGCTTGTTTCGGAAGAGACTTTTTCGCTGCATATGGTGGGTCGTCGTTTCGTGAGGATCTTCATACTCCGCAACGATCGCCTTCATGACGGCCCAAGTGGCGATGATGAGCTGATGTCCTGGTGTAAGTCGGGCTGCTTTTCCGGTTATGAGGGACGTTAGAAGAGGTGCGGCGGTGTCATCGAGTTTGCGCATCCAGCCGTTGTTGCATGTCGTGTGACAGACGCATTTCACTTTCCAATCGCGAGGATCGGCGACACGTTTGCCTACTCGGTATTCGGATCGATCAGGGAATTCGACGGCGCGAAGGGTCCGATAGCTCCCCATTGTTGGGGGAATAAATCGGTGGTACCGCTTCGAGATGATGTGTTCGCTCGTCAGCTCCCCCACGTAGTCGCAGAAGATACATTTTCCGTGCGTTTTTGCCATGCTGACACCATGAAGCAGGACGCCGGGCAACGCTGAGATGCGTTAGTGTTCCAGGTTCTAGTAGGGCCCCCGCAGCCGCGCCCCGAGCGCGAGCGTGGCAAGAAGTAAGGGGTTGGGGCGACCGAGGCCGCCCCTCGCCCTCGATCAACTGAACAGGACTGACGCGAGAACCAGCCATCGTAGGATGGTCGCAACGTCAACCTGTACGGTGATCGTGACCTGTACCGGCCGCATTTCTGCGAAGCCTTTCAGGTCCACGGCGCCGCAGACCATCAAGGTTTGCGGTTTCGCGCCCGGAGAACGGATTAGCCGCCGTTCGCGGGATTACCGGCCCACTCTCTGCGTTCTAGAACCGCGTCAAGTGGCCCCGCATGCCTCGCCTGATAGCCCGTCCGAGATTTCCTTACGTGGATCGGGGTCAGGCTACGGGCTGCTGGTTGTCCGACTCAGGGAAGCCGACGCGGCACACGTCGGGGCCGAGTCGGGGCAGCAGTGTTTTGAGGGTGGGCCAATACGCTTCGATTTGTCCAGGGGGTTTTCTTCACCAGCGCCTGCTGCCGCGCACACTCGGCCAGCGTGGTGTACTCACCCCCCCGCCGGCTCCAGCAGCGCATCCCACGACTTCAGCGGGCGGAGCTGGGCGCTGCGTTTTTGGGTGTGGGCCTCCATGCGGCGGAGCACGTTGTCGAGGACGGTGATGCCTTCGTCGATGAACTTGCCCTTGTTGAGCATCACGCACTCGGCGCGCTCGGCCATGGCCGCGTCGGTGAACTCGCCGCGGGACGGCATGCCGCGCTTGACCAGGCTTTCCAGCACCTGGGTCGCCCAGATCACCGGCACATGCGCCGCCTCGCAGAGCCAGAGGATCTCCTCCTGCACCTCTGAGAGGCGCTCGTAGCCGATCTCCACGGCCAGATCGCCCCGCGCGATCATCACCGCGAACGGATTGCCGCCGGCGGCCTGGACGATCATCTGCGGCAGGTTGGCGAAGGCGTGCTGGGTCTCGACCTTGGCGACGATGGGCATGGGCGGCCGGCCGGGCCGGCGGGCGGCGACCTCGACCTGCAGCCGGGCGATGTCCTCGGGCCGCTGGACGAAGGAGTAGCTGACGATGTCGCCGTGGGCGGCGACGAAGTCCAGGGCCGCCAGATCGTCCTCCGAGAGCGGTGAGACATCCAGCTCGCTGCCGGGGAAGTTGATGCCCCTGAGCGCCTCCAGCGGATAACCGCCGGGGGGCGTGCGGTCGACCGCCATGACGACGCCTTCTTCGCGACACTCCTCGACGTGGCCGGCGATCAGCCCATCGCGGATCGACACCTTGGCCCCTGCGGCCACCTGGCGCAGCACGTCGGGGATCGAGCAGTCGGTCTGGAAGGCGAACTCGGGGTTGCCGGCCGGCGTGTCGCGGGTGAGCAGGATGCGGTCGCCCGCCTGCACGGCGCCCTTCTTCGGCGCGATAACGGTGCGGGTGCGGATCTTCGGTCCGGCCAGATCCATCAGCACGCGGCAGGGCCGGCCCGTCTTGTCGGCGACCCGGCGGACGTTGTCGATCATCCCGGCCCAGACGTTTTCGGAATCGCGGGCGCAGTTGATGCGCGCGCAGTCCATGCCGGCGCGAAAGAGGGCGCGGACGTGGTCGATGTTCTTGCCGGCCTTGGGCGACAAAGTCACCAGGATGCGGGTCCAGCGGCCGGCCGGCGGCGGGCCGAAGACGGCGTCGGTGTTCTCCTTCAGCAGCCGGGCACCGCGGCCGAAGGCATCGGGGCTGGGCCGATTGGCACCCGGATTTTCCGTGTCGCAGATAGCTTCCAGGTTGGCGATGACCGCATCGAGGCTTTCCATCACCCGGCTTTCGGCATGCCCCAGGGTGATCAGCCCCCAGGGCACCAGGCCGGCCTGCAGCGGCCGGAGATCGAGCCGGCGCATGGCCAAGGTAGTGGGCGAGGTTGCGGACGCTGTCGCGGTAGGTGCCGCGGGTGAGCATGGGCTCCCAGCGCTCGAGGATGCCGGCGCCGATCGACGCCACCTGGGCGCGGATGTCCCGGGCCTGCGCGAGGACCTGTGCCGGATCGTGGACGTCCATCGCCGCCGCTCCTTCGATAGGGGCAAGCACCCTACTTGGGAAGTGTGACACCCCGATGACAGGCCGTCGGGCCGGCCCCGCCCACGCGCAGACTGAGTCAAACCAAGAGAGAGGTCAACGCATGACGCGGATCGGTGAAGTGCGCGAGTCGGCGATGTGGTTTGCCGCCGGCTCGGCGGATCAGAGGGACAAGGCCATGCGGGCCATCGAGCATGTGTTCGCGCTTGTCGCGCAAGACGACGGCCTGGTGTTCGGGCCGGTGACGTTCACCGAACTCACGCCCGGCGACGACCAGGTGCCGGAACCGCCGGCCGAATGGCTTGGCGAGGACCCGGCGCTGCTGGTCGGTGAGGCCGAGGTTCGTGGCATCCGCTCGCTGATCCAGGTCGCGTCGCGGTTCGTCGATACCCTGGACGGCCGAGACCTCCTGCGCCTGCGGGCGCTCACCCGCGTCGCCCACCAGAAGGCCGACCCGCTGGCCCGGCCGCTCACCGATTTCGAGTGCGACGAGGTGATCGAACGCGTCGGTCCGGCGTCGGCGCTGGCGACGCTGCGCGAGGCCGTTGATCAGGGCGTCGTCCATTGAACCCGCCGGTCAGCGTTCGACCCGCCACCCCCGACGACCTCTCGGCGATCCTCGATGTGGTCCAGGTGTTCATCGCCGAGACCACCTACGACGTCGCCTACGAACCGACGGTGGCGTGGGACTTCCTCTGGCGCACCATCGCCGCACCCACCAGCGACATCCTCGTCGCCGAGATGGCGGGCGAGAACGAAGAAAGCGAGATCACGGGCGGCGAGATCATTGGGGGCGCCATCGTCTTCGCCTCGCACGAGTTCCAAGTCCGGCCGTTCTGCTATGTCGGCAAGTTCTTCGTCGCGCCCGCCGGCCGGCGCACGCCGGCGGCGCGGCTGGTGCTCGACGCCATCGCCGCCTGGGCTCGCGACCAGGGCTGCTCGCACGTGTTCTCCACCGCCACCGCGGGCCTGGACGTCCGCGAGCAGCGGCTGTTCGTCAACCTGATGAAGCGGGCCGGCTACGGCGATGCCGGACCGGTGTTGTGTCGAACCCTCTGACCAAACGAGGACATCATGGGAAAATTCTCTCCATCCATACCGGCGCCGACGCCGCCACCGCCCCTGCCGACGCCCGAGGACCCCGCCGTCGCCGAGCGCAAGCGCAAGGAACGCCTGGTGCGGCTGAGCCGCCGCGGCCGCGCCGCGACCATCCTCACCAGTGCAGACGACGACGCCCTCGGCACACCGAACATCTCGCGTCCAGGGCTGCGCGGCACGACGAGTACATTGGGCTAGGGGATCGCCATGCCTTCGGCCAAGGACCTATTGCGCCAGTACGACGCGATCAAGGGATCGCGCCGGTCGTTCGATCAGCACTACGAGGACCTCGCCGGGGTGATGGCGCCGGGCCGGCTCGGTTTCACCTCCGGGCAGGCGGAGGGCGGACGACGAGGCGACGAGCGCTTCGACGGCACGCCCATGCAGGCGGCCCGGGGTCTCGCCAACGCCACCGGCGGGCTGCTGCGCCCCGAGGGCCAGCAATGGTTCTTCGTCGAGACCGAGGACCGGATCGAGCAGGAAGACCGGCAGGCCAAGGACTGGCTCGCCGCCGCCGAGCGCCGCCAGATGGCCGCCATGGACAACCCCAAGGCGCGGTTCCGCCAGGCCACCGGCGAGGCCGACTTCGATGCCGTGGTGTTCGGGTCGGCGGATGTCTTCGTCGGCGAGCGGGGCGACCTGGGCGGGCTGCTCTATCAGGCCCAGCACCTCAAGGACACCTGGGTGCGGCTCGACGACGACGGCCAGCCGGAGGCCCACTTCCGCCGCCGCTGGCTGACCGCGCCGCAGGCCGCAGTCAAGCTGGGCGAGGCCAACATCGGCGAGCGGGCCCGGGACCTCCTGGACCGCAACGACGTCGAGACCCGGCTCGAATACGCCCACGTGGTGGTGAAACGCGAAGACGGCCGCGAGGACGCCAGTCTGGCCCGCAACTTCCCCTGGGGATCGTGGTGGTTCGAGGTTGCCAGCCAGGCGCAGGTTGCCGAGGGCGGCTTCCGCGAGTTCCCGTTCGTATTCTTCCGCTGGGATACGACGAGTGGTGAGACCTATGGCCGCGGGCCGGGGATGATCGCGCTTCCGGACTCGCTGACCCTGCAGGCGGTGGGCGAGACGCTTTTGGAGAGCGGCCAGCGAGCCGCCGATCCGCCGCTGTTCGTCCCCGACGACGGCGCCTTCAACGCCGCCAACACCTTTCCGGGCGGGCTGACATACTACGACGTCGAACTGGCCAAGGCGCTGTGCCGCATCCCTGTGGCGCCCATGGACGTCGGCACCAACCTGCCCATCGGCCGCGACATCCAACGCGACCTGCGCGAGCAGGTGTTCGCGGCGTTCTTCCGCAATGTCTTGAACCTGCCCATCGACGGCCCGCAGATGACCGCCACCGAGGTCATCGAGCGCAAGGAGCAGTTCATCCGCGAGGTTGGTTCGGTGTTCGGCCGGCTGGAGTCCGACTACACCGCGCCGCTGGTCGAGCGGACCTTCGCCATCATGCTGCGGGCCGGCGCCTTCGGGCCGGTGCCGCCGAGCCTGCAAGGCCGCGCGATTCGCTTCCGCTACGCGATCCCGGTAAAGCGAGTGCGCCAGGAGGTGGAGGCCGCGGCCATCCGGCTGACCCTTGAGGAAGCGCTGCTGCTCTCCCAGGCGCGGCCGGAGGTCCTCGACAACTTCGATGTGGACGCCATTGCGCGCTTCTGGATCGAGGCCCGCAACCTGCCCGACGGCATTGCCGTCGACCGTGAGCAGGTCGAGGCGATCCGCGGGCAGCGCCAGCAGCAGATCCAGGCCATGCAGATAGCCGACCTGGTCGAGCGCGGTGCCGGCGTCGCGAACCTGCTCGGCGGCGCGGCGTGACCGCGCGCATCGTGTCGACCGCGTGTTCCGCAATCGACTGTAGGGGCGGGTTTCAAACCCGCCCCTACGCCACCGGTGATCCCATCGACTCCGCAGCCGCGTTTCGAAGGGAGTTGAATGGGTCGTCGATGGTGCTGAACGGCCAAAGGAGATCTTGCCCTTGACTCTGTTCAGCCGCACCCGGGCGCTGGATGCCGACGCCGCGGCCATCGTCGCGGCGTTGACCGGCACCAAACCCGATCCCGGCTACGGCGATGCCGAACGCACCCGCGACTACCGGGCGGCGTTCCTCGGCACCGACCAGGGGCGGCGCGTGCTCGCCGACCTTCTCGAACGGCTGGGCATGTTCCGCGACGCCTTCGATGCCGACCCTTTGAAGATGGCCCGCGCCGTTGCCCGCCAGGACGTCGCCCGGCAGATCCTCGGCCTCCTCAAGGCCGAGCCTCACGACCGGCCGATCCGGGCCAACTCGAAAGGACCGCGATGACCCCCGAGGACACCAACCAGGCCCCGCAATCGGAACCGGTCGCACCGGCCGTTGGCGCACGTGAACGGGGCGAGCCGGCCGCCAGCGAACCGGGGGCACCGCCGCCCGACTGGTGCGGCGCCATCCGCGACGACGGCTTACGCAAGCACGCCGAGCGGTTCGCCTCGCTGGACGACCTGATCCAGGGCAACATCAACCTGCGCAAGCGCCTGTCGACGGGCGCCGTGGTGCCGGGCGACGACGCCAGCGAGGCCGAACGGGCCGAGTTCCGCCGTCGCACCGGAGTCCCGGACAAGCCCTCCGGCTATGGCGTCGCGCCGCCGCCGGGGGTGCCGGCGGCGCTGCTGCCGACGGTAGAGAACGGCGGCATCGCGCGCCAGGCCAAGTTCCTCGACGTCTTTCACCGCCACAACCTGACGCCGGCGGCGGTGGGCGACATCCTGAGCCTCTACTACGCCGAGGCGGGGGGCGACATGGCTGCCGCGGTCGAGGCCGACCGCGCCTACGCCGAGAAATGCGGGGAAACGCTGAGGGCCGAGTGGGGGGGCGACAACGAACGCAACCACACCCTGGCCGAGCGGGCCGCAGAGCAGATCTTCGCCGGCGACTTCGAGGCCGTGCGCTAGCTCCAGGATGGCTCCGGACGGTACGTTCTCGACCACCCGCTGATGGTCCGCGCGCTGGCCAGGATCGGCCGCGAGATGAGCGAGGACCGGCTCGGCGGCGCGGGTGACGGCCACCGCCAAACCCTCACCGCCGAGATCGACGAACTGCAGGCCGAGAAGACCCGCGCCCTGGCCGCCGGCGACACCGCCCGCGCCCAGGACCTCCAACGCCGCCAGGCCGCCCTCTATGACAAGCTCCACGGCAGCGGGCCAGTCGTGGGGGCTGGGGGACGGGTGGTTTAGAGGGCGATCGACTCAGGCAACGTGCTCCAACACCCAGTCCGTCGCTTCGTCGAGGCGGTCGTTACCCCAGAACAGTTCACCGTCGGGGGTGCGGAAGGTCGGCGCACCGAAAATGCCGAGCGCCCTGGCTTCGTCGGTGGAGGCGCGGAGCGCCTGCTTGGTCTCGGGGGCGTTGGCCTGGGCGGTCACGGTGAACGGGTCGAGGCTTTCGGCTTCCAGGAGGCCGGCGAGGACGTTCTGGTCGGAGATGGCGAGGCCGTCACCGAACTCGGCCCGGTAGACGGCGCGGCTGAATCGGGCGCGGGCGCCGTCGGCACCGTCGTCGGTGAGTGCCGTGGCGATGCGGGCGGCGGCGACGCTGTGCTGCGGGAACGGATCGGGGCGGCGGAACGGCAGGTCCAAGCGCTGACAGGTCCGCTCCAGATCGCGCCACATGTAGGCGCCTTTGGCCGGCTGCAGGTTGAACGGCGAAGTGGTCCAGCCCAGCTCGGCGAACACCGGCCCCAACAGGAACGGCCGCCATTGGACGGCGACGCCTTTTTCCTTGGCGGCCTCGCCCGCGCGCATCGCCGCCGGATACGAATAGGTGCTGGCAAACTCGTACCAGAATTCGATCGCCGTCATGGTGTTATTTCCCCGCTGTGATCCCGGTGCCCGCGAAATCCTCGGTGCCCGGCATCCCGCCGTCAAGGCGCTCGGCGCTGAGGTTCCACCCTTCATTTCTGACCCATTCATTCGTTAGGTCCATTCGACCCGCCTTCGCCGGTTGTCGGCGGGGGCGTTCCGCCGGGGCGGCTTCCCGCAAGGCCCCGCATCCCGGCGTTCCGCATTCCCAACGCCCCGCGTGACGTGGCGGGCGGCCCCCGGCCTCGGCCGGGCTTTCCCGCTCCCGCGTCCGCGGCTTCCAGAGGGACCGCGCTTCACCCCGAAACCCAATCGGAGAGGAGTGCTTCCTCATGAGCACATCCGTTAGCGCTTCGTTCGTCGTTCAGTACGAACGGGACGTCCATGACGCGTTCCAGCGCGAGGGGTCGTATCTGCGCGACACCGTCCGCGTGAAGGAAGGCGTGGTGGGCAAGGAAACCAACTTCCAGCGCATCGGCAAGGGCACCGCGACGACCAAGGCGCGTCACGGCACCATCACGCCGATGAACCAGCAGCACACGGCCATCCAGTGCCCGCTCGAGGACTTCTACGCCGGCGACTGGGTCGACAAGCTGGACGAGGCCAAGCTCAACATCAACGAGCAGCAGGCCGTCGCCCGGGGCGGCGCCTTCGCGCTGGGCCGCAAGGTCGACGAGCAGATCTCGGCAAAGCTGGATGGCGTGGACGACACCATCGTCACGTGGACGTTGACCAACGCCAACACCATCGAGAACGCGCTGATCACCATGGTCCAGGAGCCGCACGCCAACGATGTCCCCAATGACGGAGAGATCTACGGCGCGCTGACCACCAAGGCCTGGGCGTTCGCGATGAAGGTGGAATCGTTCTCGTCCGCCGACTTTGTCGGGCCGGAAGGCCAAACCTTCCGCACCGGCATGGCCATGCGCGGCCGCTTCAAGGAGTGGAACGGCTGCAAATGGCAAGCGATCACCGGGCTGCCGGGCGAGGGCACCTCGACGGCGAAGGTGTTCACCTACCACAAGTCGGGGGTCGGCTATGCCATCGCCGGCTCGGCCGGCAACGTCGCCGGGCGCAACGCCGTGATGGCCGACATCACCTGGCACGGTGACCGCGCCGCGCACTTCGTCAACCACATGATGTCGGGCGGCGCCTGTGTCATCGAAAACGCCGGCGTGATCGAGGGCAACCTCGACGACACCGCGGCGTTGCCTGGGCCGTAAGGGGAGGGCTGAGACAATGGCATACACACCCGGAAACCTGTCCCTGATCGGATCGGCAAACGGCTTCGGCCTGTACCGGTACGACACCCTCGACGCGGCGACTGCCGTCGATGGCTCGGGCTACTTCAACAACTCGGATGACTCGCTGAACCTGGCGGTCGGCGACGTCATCGAGGTTGTGGTCTGGGCCACGGCGGTCCGTACCGGCACGATCGCCGATGTGGCTCGCCATATCGTCGTGTCGATCTCGGCCGCGGGCGTCGTCGACCTGTCAGACGACTTCCTCGGCGCGACCATCGCCGACACCGACTAGCGAGACCGGCGGGGAGGTGTCGACCGCGCCTCCCCGCCCTTTCGCGTTTTCCGACACGCCCACTCCAACGGACGGGAAGACCGCGATGACCGAACCGCAAGCCAGGAAATCGCTGTTCAAGGCCGAGGACGGAATCTTCGGCCGGAGCTTTCGCTATTTCGATTCCTTCCCCGCCGAGGCGGCGCTGCGGCCGGGATACTTCGATCCCCACCGCGACATCCTGGCGGTGAACGACGACGTCGTCGTGTGTCGGGTGTTGGACGGCGATCCGACGAAGCCGGCCATCGAGCGGCTGGCGGTTACCATCGTCGATGTGCCCAAGGACCGCTCGAAGCCGGTCGGGGTGGTGGCGCTCGGCCCGGTCGTCCGCATCGCATCCGCCGTCGTGCCGCTTCCCAAACCCGCCGCCTGATCCCGCCGCGCACAAACGTTCCGCAAGCCTGCCGCCGCAGAGGACCCAGCCATGCCTTCGAAAGTCGATATCGCCAACGTCGCGCTGCGCAAGCTCGGCGGCGAGGCCATCGCCTCGTTCACCGACGGCACGCCCAACGCCAACAAGGTCGCCAACCTCTACGACGCCAAGCGCCAGGACCTGCTGCGCAACCACGCCTGGAACTTCGCCACCAAGCGGGCGAAGCTGGCACAGCTCGCGTCGACGCCGGCGAGCGGGTTCGATCACGACTATCAGCTGCCGGCCGACTGGCTGCGCACGGTCCGGGTCTACGACAACGACACAGGTACGGGCACCGTCGCCTACAAGGAAGAGGACGGCGTCATCCGCAGCTCCGCCGACGAACTGTGGATCACTTACGTCTACGACGTCGACGACCCCAATCGCATGACCGCCGATTTCCGCGAACTGCTGGCGACAGCGCTGGCCGCGGACCTGGCGGTGGCCATCGCCAACTCCAACAGCCTCGCCGACCGGTTGGAGGTGCAGCTTCCGTCGAAGGAGCGCCGTGCGCGCAAGAACGACGCCCATGGCGATGCCCCCGACCGGCTGCCCGTCGGGTCATGGGTGTCTCGGCGCTACCGCTCGGGCAGTAACGCTTCCGGAAGCTTTGCCGACTGATGGTCAAGGCGGCACCCTATCAACCGATCTTCAATGCCGGCGAGTTGGGGCCAAGGCTTGCCGCGCGCACTGATTTTACCAAGTACCAGGCCGGCTGCTCGGTGCTGGAGAACATGGTCTGCCTGGGCGAAGGCGGCGCTATGCGCCGGCCCGGCACCCGCTACGTCGCCGAGGTCAAGGACTCGAACAAGAAGGGGCGGCTCAAGGCGTTCGAATTCAACACCGAGCAGGCCTACGTCATCGAAATGGCCGATGACGCGTTCCGCTTCTTCCGCCACCAGGGCCAGATCGCCGCCGCCGCCACCACCGCGGCGATGACCAACGGCACGTTCGACACCGACATCGTCGATTGGAACGACAAATCGAGCGCGCCGGCGTCGATCGCCCACGCGGTGCTCGGCTCCACTGCCTACGGCACCTTCGACAATACGGTAGCCCATTCGTCGCTGACCCTCGGTGGTGCATCTGCCAACAAACAGCACCTAGGTGTCAGGGTGCCGGTCGATGTCGGCGGTCCGGTGCGCAGCGTGCGGATCAAGTCCGGCACTTCGCACGCCGTCGACGGCACCGTTGACGTCGGGATTCATGCCGATGGCAGCTCGCCCGGGACGCAGATCGGCGGCTTCTCGGATACGGTCGACTACAACGCCGCGAGCACCGAGTTCACTTTCACCTGGACGTCGAACACGCCGGTGCTCACAGCCGGCAGCGTATGGGTGGTGGTGCGCGACACCGTGGGAACGATGAGTTCGTCCTTCGAGGGCGTCAACGACCAAGGCTCGTCTTTCGCTTCTGGGTGCGAAGACACGATCAGCGCCATCGGCGACGGCACCGGCTCTTTCCCGACGATCTATGATGGGCGGCTGGAACTGGTCGTCGATACCGACGAAACGATCAACGGCGTGCTCGCACTGGTTGGTTCGGGCTCGAACACCGCGCATGCCGAACAGGAGGTCACCGTCACCGACCCCTCGGCCGAGTTGGTACTTGCCTTCCGCGTCATCGGCGCCGCCCACGACAAGATCAAGCTGCGCATCGGCATGGACGAGGAGGGCACCCAGGTCATCAATGACGCAGAGTACGCCGCCGGCTCGCACACCGTCGCCTTCACGCCGGGCGCCACGACCTTCTACGTGCAGTTCCTGCACAGCTCCGGCAAGACCATCTACATCGACGACGTCGTTCTCCTGAACGACACCCCGGTCGAGCTTTGGACGCCCTACGGCGAGGCCGACCTGTTCGAGGTGGAGGGGCCGCAGTCGGCGGACGTGCTGTATCTGGACGAAAACACCACGTCGACGACGTTGACGCCTGCGGCGACGACCGGCGACGGCGTGGAGATCACCGCCTCGGCGGTCGACGGCATCAACGGCGGCGCCGGCTTCAAGTCCACGGACGTCGGCCGACTTGTCCGCATCTCCAACCCTTCATCCGGCACCGACTGGGGCTGGGGCCGTATCGTCGGTTTCAACAACCCGACAAAGGTGACGGTGGACGTGCGGCGCGACTTTGCGCGGACCACCGCCGATGCGAACTCGAAATGGCAACTCGGCGCGTGGTCGGACACCACCGGCTGGCCGAAGCGGGGCACCTTCTTTGAGCAGCGCGTGGTCACCGGCCGCACGACCCAGCAACCGCAGACCTTCTGGATGTCGGAGACCGGCGGCTTCGGGCCGGCCTCGTTCTGGATGAGCCCGGACAGTCCCACCGATGAAACGACCCCCAAGTGGGACGGCACCGTCGAGGACGACGACGCGGCGACGTGGACCTTGTCGTCGGACTCCGTCGATGCCATCGAGTGGTTCAGCCCCGGCGAGAACCGGCTGGTCATCGGCACCGCCGGCAACGAATGGGTGCCGGAGTCGTCCGGGGCCATCCTCACACCGACCGACATCGCCGTGCGCAAGCACACCAGCCACGGCTCGGCATCGGTGCAGCCTATCCGCATCGGTTCGGTGGTGCTGTTCCTGCAGCGGGCCAAACGCAAGATCAGGGAATTCGGTTTCCGCTTCGAGAGCGACGGCTTCAAGGCTTTCGACATGACGCGGCTGGCCAAACACGTCACCTACGGCGGGCTCGTCGAGATGGCCTATCAGCAGGAGCCGGATTCGACGGTGTGGTGCGTGCGTGCCGACGGCCAGCTTGCTTGCATGAGCTTCAACCGCGACGAGGACGTCGTCGGCTGGTCGCGCCACATCCTCGGCGGAAGCTTTGAAACCGAAGACTCCGTCGTCGAATCCGTGACGACGATCACCGGCGACGATGGTGCGGGACAGGTGCAAGACTCCACCGACCGCGGCGAGGTCTGGGTGATCGTCAGGCGGACGATCGATGGCGAGACCAAGCGCTACGTCGAGGTGCTCGAGCGTGACTTCGAGGCCGGTCATGACCAGGACGACGCCTACTACGTGGACTCCTGCGTAACACTCGACAATCCCGTCACCATCGGCGGCGCCACCGCCGCCAATCCGGTGGTCATCACCGCCACGGCGCGTGGCTTTTCCGATGGCGACCAGGTGAAGATCACCAAGGTCGAGGGCATGACCGAGCTCAACGGAAGCGCTTATCTAGTGGCCAACAAGACCACCGACACTTTCGAGATCACCGACCTCGAGGGTAACAACGTCGACGGCACCGCCTTCACTTCCTACGACTCCGGCGGCGAGGTCCGCAAGATGATCGCGACCGTCAGCGGCCTCGGTCACTTGGAGGGCGAGGCGGTCAAAGTGTGGGCCGACGGCTACGTGCACCCGCCGGTGACCGTGTCGTCGGGCAAGATCACGCTGGATGGCAAGGCAGCGGTGGTGCAGGCGGGGCTCGGCTACCGCCACAAGATGACGACCCTGAAGCTCGAGGCCGGCGCCGTGACCGGCACCGCGGTGGGCAAGACCAAGAAGGTCCACGCGGCGACGTTCGTTTTGCTGAACGCCCATACCATGGAGGTCTCGGTGGACGGTGGCGCCAAGCGCAAGCTGGACTTCCGCCAGGTGGGATCTGGCTACGATTCCTCGGTGCCGCTGTTCACCGGCGAGCGCTTCGAGGACCTCGGCGGCGACTGGACGCGCGACAGCCGCGTGACCATCGAAGGCGACGATCCGGCGCCGTTCACGCTGCTCGCGTTTGCCCCCGAAATCCGCACCAACGAAGCCCGGTGATCGTCGAGCCTTTACGGGCCGAGCACGTCGACCGGTTCGTTCCCGGCGCCACGGCGGTCGGTTCGTGGACCCAGGAGAACGTGGCGTCGCTGAGAACAGACTGGCTGGGCAAGGCGGCGGCGGTATCCGACGGCGAGCGCGTCCTGGCGCTGTTCGGCATCGGACTGGAGAACGGCAGCGGGTACGTCTGGCTGCTGCTCGACGATGCCGCGCGGGCGCGGCCCCTTTTGCTGACCAGATGGGCTATCCGCACGCTGGCGGCACTTCGGCGCCAGTACGGCGTCCGATCGTTCACGGCCCAGACGTTCGATGCGGATTCGGCGCGCTGGGCTCGATTTCTGGGCGTCGAGACGATGGACGGCAATGAGATGGTGATGTCCGATGGCAGCTAGTACCGCAAAGATCATTCTCCAGGCCGCTTCGACGGCAGTGGCCGCCGCCGGCGCGCTGAGCTACGGCACGGCGGCGAAACAGCAGGCCGCGTTCAACGCGCAGCAGCAGCAGATGGAGGCGGCGCGCCGCCGCGAGATCGCCGCCGCCGAGGCCTCCGACTTCCGTAAGCGCCAAGGCAAGCTGCTGGCGCGTCAACGTGCACTGCTGGGCGCCGCGGGCGTCGATCCCGGCTCGGGCACGCCGTTGCTGGTCGCCGAAGAACTGGCCGGCGAGATCGAACTGAACGCGCTCCGCATCCGTGCCGGGGGCGAGAGCGAGGCCACCCGGCTAGAAAATGCAGCGGCCTTGTCGCGAGCCGAAGGCGGGGCCGCGCAGACGGCCGGACTCCTGCGTGCCGGTTCTTTGCTTCTCGATGGCGCCAGCAAGGTCTTCGACGGCTAAGGCCGCTCCCACACGCGGCCCGATTGCACAAGGACTCCCCCATGCCGGAAACCCTCCAGCTCAAAAAGCCCATCGGCCCCAACCATGTCGTCGATCCCGACGACGTCGTCCGCATCAAGACGGCGCTCGTCGACCTTGGCTTCCTCGAGGTTCCGGAAGAGGGCGTCACGCCGTGGCCGGGCCGGCCAACGATCCATGCCGTTGCCGACTTTCAGCGGGAGAAGGGGCTCCCGGTCGATGGCGTGGTCAAACCCGGCGGCCCGACCCAACAAGCGATCAATCAAAGCCTGGCGGCTCGCCGCAACGTGCGTGCACCTTCTAATGGCGGTGCCGGGGCGACTCGGACCGGCGTGAACGCGCCTGGGCCGACGACTCCGGCCCGCTGGGCCGAGATCAATAAGCGGCTTGAGAAGGGTGCCCAACGGATTACCACCCCGATCATGAAGGAGGTGGCAAAGAACCCCAATCTCTGGTTCGACCCCAAACACGGCGCGCGGCCCCTTCACACCATGCCCCAACGGGGGAACGCCGAACTGCGCGCCGGCCCGCCGAGCGGCGTCCGCGACTGGATCGCCGACACCATTCATCCGGGTTTGGTGCGCTCGGAGTTGGGCGACGTCGGCGTGGCGGATTTCGTGCCGGTCGTCAAGGTCGGGACGGCCGTCGAAGACGTCCGGCACATGCGCGCCCGCGAGCGGGCCGGGTTCCCGGTCGGGGTCGGCGAGAAGGTCGGCACCTATGCCAGCGTGCCGCTGTCCGTTTTCGGGCTCGGGATCCTGGGCAAGGGCGGCAAACTTGCCGACGACGCCTTGGACGGCCTGTCGAGGCGGCTCAGCGAGCCGTTCCGCAAGGGGCTTCCGGTCCAGCAGGGCCACGTCGACGACTATCTCGCAGCGGTGCGCAAGGAGGTCGTCAAGGCCGGCTGGGAGAAACCCAAACGCAATTTCGAGCTGCCGGTTCGGCCGTCTTCGCCTGAGGAAAACATGCGCCTGGGACAGGAGGCCCTCGAACACCTCATCATCAATCCTCGCCAGGATCTGCGGTACGCCATGCACCGGGACGACGTTGGCGGCATCGCCTTCTTCTGGGGCAAGCCCGGCAATCCGGCGAAGGATTTCAAAGGTGGCAGCGAGTTCTCGCACATCATCGCCAAGCGCGCCGCGCAGGGATATGGCGGTGTGACAGAGGCAAGCCGGGTGGTGGAGACCATCGCCAAGGGGCGGCTATTCGAGATTGGGCCCCCCCCGCCGGCCAGGCGAGCAGCAATTGTTCGCAATGGCTTTCGGGCCGTGCTGTCGCTGTACGATGACGGGAGAAGCAAGACTTGGGTGCTGACGGGGTTCGAGGAGTGGCCGGCGGGCAAATCTGGACCCTGATCCACGAAAAAGTCGTCCCCGCCATGCCACCTGTGTTCGAAGGCAGCCGGCGTCCGTCCCAATTGAATGCTGAAGTTGACCGAATCTAGGGAGAAAAGAGGGCCCGGTGGCGCGGCCGGCTTAATGCCTGGCACCGGACCTACGCACGACGCCCTCTCTATACTGCGGCGCCGTGGGAGCGAGCCCGATTACGATTCTAGCACGTTGGGGTTGCGGCTGGTAGTCGGTCGCGATGGCGCTCGAAAAGTACAGGAAACTTCAGGGGGAGAGAAGCGGGCCCGGTGAATCCGGCCGGTTTAACCCCTGCACCGGACCTACGCACGGCGCCCTCCGTTTATTGCGGCGCCGTGGGAGCGGGCCCAATGACTATTCTAGCACGCGGCGGTTGCGGCCGGAAGTTGGTCGCGATCGCGCTGAAAAAGTACGGGAAACTTCAGGGGGAGAGAAGCGGGCCCGGTGAATCCGGCCGGCTTAATTCCTGCGCCGGACCTACGCACGACGCCCTCTCGAGTCCTGCGGCGCCGTGGGAGCGGGCCCAAATAAGATTATAGCACGTTGGGGTTGCGGCCGGAACTCGGTCCCCGGGGCATCGGTTTCCTGCCTTGCCGCCAGGGGCGGCCGAGGAACGGACGCGCCGCGATCCGTCTCGGTCAGGCGGCGAGGCGGTGGTCGTGATCGGCGGTGGCCGGCGTTGCGGGGATCGGGACGATCTCGGCGGACGGCGTGCCGCGGCCGGTCAGCGCCCTGAACAGTCCGCCGATGGCCTTGACGACGAACGCGCTGCGCTCCCGCTAACCTTTGTGCATGTAAGCCTGGATCTCGTTTTGGCTCGGGTATGTGAACGTCGTGCTCATCGCTCATGTCCTCATTTGGATCTTGTCGACCATCGATGGACCCCTTTTTATCTCATTCCGTAGGAAAGTATAATCGCCCGCCTTGGAACATAATCTGTGCGTGATGGGCACAAATCATCGGAGCGGGGATCATGGATCGGTATGGCGAGATGGAGGCGTTCGTCCGCACGGTCGATGCCGGCGGGTTTTCCGCCGCGGCTCGGTCGCTGAACGTCACGCCCTCGGCGGTCAGCAAGCTGATCAGCCGATTGGAAGATCGTTTGGGTGCGCGGCTCCTCAACCGCAACACCCGTCGGATCAGCGTCACCGAAGAGGGGCGGGCGTTTCACGAGCGGTGCGTCCACATCCTGGGTGAGGTCGACGACGCCGAACAGGCGGTCAGTCAACTCAACGCCCAACCGCGGGGGACGCTCCGGGTCAACGCGGCGGCGGCGTTCGGCACCTACCAGGTGGTGCCGTTGCTGCCCGAGTTCATGGCCCGGTATCCGCTCGTTCATCTTGAGCTGGCGGTCACGGACCGGGTCGTCGATCTGGTCGAGGAGGGCGCCGACATCGGCATCCGCACCGGTGCGCGGACCGATTCGACGCTGGTCTCGCGCCTTTTGGCCGAGGACCACCGGATCATCGTCGCGGCACCGTCCTACCTCGAACGCCGGGGCATGCCGCGGATGCCGCAAGAGCTCCTCGATCACAACTGCCTGATGCGGTCGGGCCAGCAGCTCGTGCTCAATGAATGGCCCTTCGACGGACCCGACGGCCCCTATTCGCTGCGCGTAACCGGTGACGCGGAGGTCAACAACGGCGAGACCCTCTACGAGATGACCGTCGCCGGCCTCGGCATCTCGCGTCTGGCCGAGTTCCGCGTCGCCGCTGACATCCGGGCCGGACGGTTGGTGGAACTGCTGGCCGCGGACAACCGGCCCGAGCCACTGGCGATCCACGTGGTCTATCCGCACCGCAAGCACCTGTCGCCGAAGGTCCGCGCCTTCGTCGACTTCCTGGTCGAGAAGTTCTCGCCGGTGCCGCCGTGGCTGGTGACGGAGAACGCTGGGGAGGCGTGATCGGCCCGCCGGTCAGTCCAACACGCCGTGGGTGTCGCCGATCAGCGCATCGACACCGAGGGCGAGGGCGGCCATGACCATCTGCTTCGAGCGCAGGTCCCGCCCATAGACCCGCAGCTCCGCCTCTCGTGCCCGGCCGACGAAAGCCTGCAGCGCGTCGAGCGCCGCCTCTTCGGGGACGTTCGAGGCGGTATCGGCGAAACCGACCCAGGTCTCACCGGTGACATGCATGGGACCGAAATGGGGCCGGTGCAGATCGCTGCACAGCGCGACGATGCCGGCGTGGTTGTGCAGGAATTGGATGGCCCGTTCGATGGCGATGGCGCCGACGTCTCGGGGAACGCCAGCCACCTCGATCAAACGGTCCGGCCGCTGGTCGGCGCGCAGAGCGGCGAGTGCGCCCTGCATCTCCTGGCGCTTCTTGTCGGTGGCGACGCTGCGGTAATGGATCTGCACGCCGGTGCGGCGTCCGGCTTCGGCGTCTCCGTCCTCGCGGTCCTTCAGGCGATCGAGGACCAGCCGGTCGACCGGGGTGGTGATCGATACCGGCGCGTTGGACCCGAGGTAGGAGCCGGCGAGCTGAGTCACCTTGGCCGATCGGCTGCAGGCGATGGTGTGAGCGCCGAGGAGTCGTTTCTGTTCGGAGTCCCGGATCGGAAGCTCGACCAGCTCCATGTCGCGCACGTACTTCGGCAGCGACGCCGGGTCGATGCCAATCCGCTGCCACACGAGCGGCACGCCGCGACTGGGCGACAGGAGCTCGTCCTCCGGTATTTCCTGGGACGGCGGTGCCGCTGCGATTTTGTTGGTTGTCGCGCCGGCCGCCCCCTCCGCCCTCTCGTCCGTGGCAGCCGCCTGCGTATCGGCTTTGTCCTCGGCGGCTTGGGCCTGCACGGCCTGGAACAACGCGTCGATATCGTCGATTTTCTGAAGCCGGACCTCGCCGTCGACCGTCGTCACCACTGTGCTGATCTCGATATTTCCGGCGAACTCGGGCACCCCGGCGAAGTAGGCCTCGACGTATTCGCGGACCAGCGCGCATTTGATCTGCGCTTCGGCCGGGGTGAGCGAGGCGAAGACGATCAGATAGGCGCTGTCGCCGTACTTCCAGAACATGTCGTTCTTGGCCAGGTGGCGTTGAAGCGCGCCCTCGATGACCATGGGCACCCGCTCGATCATCGCCTCCCAGAGATCGCCCAGTTCATCGCGGAGCTTTTCGAAGTTGAGCAGCTGGATGCGACCGGCGACCGCTGTCCCGCTGTCCTGGAGCACCCTTGCGAGACCCTGTTCGATTTCGCGAAACGCATCCGAGTCCGTGGTATCGGCCGTCGGGGCCTTGCCCTTCGGTCGCGGTGCGCCCTCGGTTTTGCGCTTTCTCTTCGGTCCGGCCGGCGGCTGGGCGGCGTCGGCCTGCTCTTCGTCAAGACCGAGCCAGTCGGCAACGTTACCCAAAAGACGCCGCAACCCCGAAGCCATCGAAAAACGCCTCCGTGCGAGATCAACTTGACCAACCCGACAGCACCGACCGGAACCGGTGGGGCAATCGGGGACTTCCTAACATAGGCGCCGCCTCAATAAACAGCGTTCCGGCACTCGATCGCATTGAGGCAATAGGGAACGCCGCCGCAGCCATTGATCCGCGGCGGCAAAATGACCGTAAAATCGTAAGGTGAATGCGCCTGTACGCTTTCGGATGAGCGGCTGTCGGAGTGCGGTTCGGATGCCTGGCGGATCGGAAGATTTCTATAGGAACCTGAAGGGCTTCGCCGAGTTCCGCGACGTCACCGACCTCTCGCTGTTTCGTCCCCTGCCGGACGACTGGTGCATCGTGCTCGCCGACATCAAAGGCTCGACCAAGGCCATCGAGGAAGGGCGCTACAAGGACGTCAACATGATGGGGGCGGCGTGCATTACCGCCGTCATCAATGTGCTGCCGGAAATCGGCATCCCCTATGTGTTCGGCGGTGACGGCGCGACGCTCGCCGTCCCGGCGTCGGCGGCGCCCGCCGTGAAACGTGTGCTGGGTGCGGCACGGGCGCTGTCGGGGAATCGTTTCGGGCTCGACCTGCGGGCGGGAATCGTGCCGGTCGGCGACGTCCGCGCAATGGGCGCCGACGTGCTGGTGGCCAAATTCCAGCTCACCCCCGGCAATGCGATGGCGGTGTTCACCGGCGGCGGCGTGCAGACGGTGGATGCGCTGATCAAGGCCGACGAAGGCGGTGGCCGCTATGGCATCCCGCTGCCCGAGGACGATGCGGCGCCGGACCTGGAAGGTCTGTCCTGCCGCTGGGAGCCGCTCACGTCTTGCAACGGCACGATGATGAGCATGCTTGTCCTGGCGACGGGCGAGCGTGACGCGGAGAAGGCCGTGACCTATCGCGAGGTCATCGACGGCATCGCGGCGATCCTGAAGGCTGACCCGAAGTCCGCCAGTCCGGTGAGCGCCGAGAACATGGTGCTGAAATGGCCGTCGCGGGGGCTGCGTTACGAACGGGTAATGGCCGCCGGGTCGCCGAACCGGCTGCGGCAGTGGCTTTGGATCTATTTCACCAGCATCGTCCAGTTCTTCCTGGAGAAGACCGATCGGTCTGCCGGCGGCTACGACGCGCCGGTCTACCGCGCCGAACTTCGGGCCAACTCCGACTTTCGGCGGTTCGACGATACGTTGCGTATGATCCTCGACTGTCCCCTGCACGTGGCAGACGCCATCGAAACCTTGTTCGCCCGCCTGCATGACGAGGGCCGGATCGCCTATGGCGTCCACCGTTCGGGCGAGGCGCTGATGACCTGCCTGGTATTTTCGCTGACCCAAGGCGAGCACGTCCATTTCGTCGACGGCTCCGACGGCGGCTTCGCTATGGCCGCGGTCGGCCTGAAAGAGCAATTGCGCGGGGCTAAGCCGAACCGCTCAAGCTAGTCGGGATGGCAATGCTCTCATGCCCGCGTCTTGTCCGCCCGGTGCGGGTGGACGAAGATGCGGCATGACTGAATCCTTCGATGCCATTGTCGTCGGCACCGGCGTCGTCGGCGCCTCGACCGCGTTTCATCTCGCCAAGCTGGGTGGTCTCAAGGTCTGCGTCATTGATCAGGCCGGGATCTGCGAGGGTGGCACGGCGAAAAGCTGCGCCATCGTGCGCAGCCACTATTCGGTCGTTTCCAACACGGCCATCACCTTGAAAAGTTTGGAGATGTTCCACGCCTTCGCCGACTGGCTGGAGGACGGCGAGGCGGCGAGTGGGTTCGTCAATACCGGCTATCTCATCGTCGCGCCGGAAGGCCCGCGCGCCGATGCCATGCGCGAGGCGCTGGCCGACCAGCGGGGCGTCGGCGCGGAGACCGTCGAGGTGAGCCGCTCCGAGGCGCGGGAAAAGCATCCGCTGCTGTTCCTCGACGACATCGCGGTCGCCGCCTACGAGCCGGACTCGGGCTATGCTGATCCGTACCTGACGACGGCGAGTTTCCTGAAGGCGGCGCGCAACAAGGGCGCGGTCGTGCGGACGAATGAGATGGTGACGGCGGTCCAGGTCTCGGGCGATCGCGTCACCGGCGTCCAGACCACAAATCGGAACCTGTCCGCGCCCCTTGTCGTGCTGGCCTGCGGACCCTGGTCGGGGCCGCTGGTGGAGCCGCTCGGCCTCGATCTCCAACTCGAGGTGTCCCAGCACACGGTGCTGACGTTCGCCGCGGACGCGCCCTATGACGGCCGCTACCCGATCGTCAAGGACATGACCACGGACAACAAGATGTACTTCCGCCCCGCCAGCGGCGATGTCGCCCTGGTCGGCACCGGCGACTACGGTGCGCCCATCGGAGAGCCGGCAGACCTGGACGAGACCGTTGCCGATGATTTCGTGCTGCTGCAGGGCGGTCAGATCGCGCGGCGCATGCCGTCCTTCGCCGACGCCCGCGTGACCGCGACCTGGGTCGGCGCCTACGACATCACGCCGGATTGGAACCCCGTGCTCGGCCTCGTCGACGGGATCGCCGGTCTGTCGCTGAACTACGGTTTCTCGGGGCACGGCTTCAAGCTCGCGCCAGCGCTCGGCATGCTGCTCGCCCAGGAGATCCTCGGCCAGCCGCAGGACATCGACCTTTCTGGCTACGATCTCGGCCGGTTCCAGCGCGGCGAGCTGCTGACGGGGGTCTACGGCGTCGGCTCCATCTCATGATCGAAATGCTCGCAAGGGATTTGCGCAGGCTGCCGCCGGACGCAGGCCGCACTATGCGGGGAGCCGTGTCGTGAACGGCAAGGGCACCAACGCGACCGAGCCTTTGCTGCATTTCGTAGGCTATGAAAAGCTTGGCCAAACCCCCAACATCGTCGTGGATGGGTCGGGCAATCCCGCGACGCAGATCACCTTGTCCCACTGGCCGAAGAGCGGGACCCCGCGGGAACTCAAGGCCGATACGTCGACCGAGATCGTGTTCAACTACCTAGACTCACCCCGATTCCATGTTGCCGCGGCGGCCGTCTCCAACAACCATTTCGACGAGGACGGACTCGCCGGAATCTACACCTTGATCGAGCCCGAAGCGGCGGTGGCGGCGCGGGAACTGATCGTCGACATCGCCCATGCCGGCGACTTCGCCACTTTCAGGTTCCGGCAGGCGGCGCGGGTGGCGTTCACGGTCTCCGCGTTCGCCGACCCCGAGCAATCGCCGCTGGACACGTCGATCTTCGAACGTCCCTACGCCGAGCAATGCGCGGCGTTGTATGGGGAGCTGCTGCCGCGGTTCGGCGAGATGGTTAGGCACACCGATCGGTTCAAAGACTATTGGGCGGCCGAGGATGCGGCGCTGACGGAGGGCGAACACGCGCTTCGGCGAGGCGACGTGACCATCGAGGAGAGGCGCGAGGTCGACCTGGCGATTGTCCGGGTTTCCGAAGGCCGCGGTGCGAACGCGGCACATCGGCTCGCCGTCCCCGTCGAGGCGGCCTGCCACCCGATGGCGGTTCACAACACGACGCGGTGCAATCGCATCCTCGTGCAACACGGCCGACGGTACGCCTTCGCGTATCGCTACGAAAGCTGGGTGCAGCTCGTCAGTCCGCGGCCGCTGCCGCGCGTGGATCTCGCGCTTCTTGCTGAGGCGTTGAGCGAAGACGAGCGGGGCAGGGCACACTGGGAGTTCGACGGCGTGTCGGCGATCACGCCGCGCATGCGAATGTCGGGCGTCGGCGAAAGCACGATTGCACCGGAGACCTTTGCAGACCGGATCGCCGCGTTCCTGGCGACCGCACCACCCGCATGGGACCCCTACGATCCGGTTTGACCGGATGGGGGTACGCGTCGATCGGTCTCGACGCTCTCGATCACGCCGTCCTCGAAATGGAGCATGCGGTCGTCGGCCGCATAGCCGAGGAGCGCGGCGGAGTAGATTTTCCTTGCATCGAGATCAATGACCAGCGAAACGACGTCGCCGATGGAGTCCTCGTGCCAGATAGTGTGGATCAGTCCGGGACGAATTTCCCGGGACTGATAGGGGATGTCGCTGTTCTCGTTGCTTACGGAACCGCTGTCGACCAGGGCCTTGTAGGACGCGAGGCCGCCGCAGAATCGGACCTCGAACGCCAATCCGCCCGAATAGGTGTAGCGGATCGTCTTCCCGTCCATCAGTTCCCGTTTGGAAGATGTCAAAAGAACCTCCTCGTTCGGACCAGATCATTGGGCGGCCATTCGGCGTGCGAGATCGCGAAGGCGGACCAGCGGCCGGTCGACGATGCCGACGGCCTCGAGGTGCTCGACCAGGTTCTCGATGTAAGCAAGCCCCGAGCCGATGAACCCGACGGCGCTGGCGAGGTGCCGAGCCGTCTCTTCCTCGCTCAGTCCGGACCGGTAACTCTCAGCGGCGTGGTCGACGACGAACGCGAGGGCTTCGACGTTTCCCAACGGTGTCTCGACGTGGACGAACGTGGGCACGTAGGCGTGCAGCAGCATCTCGCGCCGCCAGATTACTCTCGTTTCATGTTCGATCTGGTCTCGGTCGATGCGGAAGACGATCCCGACGCAGTCGCCGCCCATGTCGAGGCCGGCCATCAGGCCTGGATTCTCGGACGTGCCGCGGCCGAGAACGGACGTCAGGCAGAAGGCGCGATGGTATCCCTTCAACAGCCCGGTCCTGACCTCGCTGAACAGAAACGCCGGGTCCCAGATGAGCGAGACGTAGGCGAACACCCAGAGGTCGCTGTCTCCGCGCCCATGCAAGGTGTTGCGGCGGGACGCTTCCCGATGGGTATCGTTGTGGCGCCAGTTTTCCGGCGCGCCGGCCTGCCGCATCTTCTCGTCCAACACCGCGAGATCGAAGTCCCGGAGGTCCGAGGTCATCGGGTTGGCGATCTTGTCTCGGAGTTCTGGAAGATACCTGAACGGGTCGTTGCCACGTGTCATGCGCGGACTCCCTACGAAAGGGCGTCCGGATGTCAAGCACGCAGACCTTCGTTCAGCAGGTGCCGGGGTGCGGGATCCGTCTTGCCGACGCGCATGGCTTGTCAGCAACATCACCGGTTCCGGCGGCGTGGGGTTAGGCGCCGAGGAGATCGGCTTCGGTGATCCCGGTAACGCCGATCAATTCGACGGCGCCGTCGGAGAGGGTGACGAGGGTGTCGTCGGTGGAGCCGTCGCCGTCGGCATCGACCGTGGCGATGGTCGCAATGGACAGGCCGTCCTGAAGCTCAAAGCGGTCGCTGCCGACCTCGAAGTCGGTGATCCGGTCGGCGCCGCCGCCGGCCCCGAACACGAACACGTCGCCACCGACGCCGCCGGTCAGGATGTCATTGCCGGTGCCGCCCGACAGCGTATCGGCCGCCGGGCTGGTGTTGGCTTCGATCTCGATGTCGACAATGACGTCGTTGTAGTCACCGTCGCCGCCGCCCGGCGAATCCTCGAAACCGATCCTGAGCGTCGTGTCGTCCTCGGCGCTCGGCCGTCCGGCAACGACGTGGACCTCTCCATCGGCGTTCATCGCGGCCGAGCCGACGCGTTCAGTGGCATGGACAATGGGACCCCCCAGAACCGTCTGGCTCCCGCCGTCGTCCAACACCAGGGAGAGGTCGGCGGCGGCATCGGTGATCTTGGCGGCGCGTTCGCCCGTGCCGCCGAAGTCGTAGACGAAACCGAGCGTGCCATTGTCCAGGTCGAGGTCCGCATAGTCGCCATTGAGCCGGGCTCCGTGGACGATCAGGAACAGGCCGAAGCCGCACCCGCCGCTGCCCGGCAGGGCGACGGACGCGGCATCGCCGGGATCGAGAGCCTGGACGTTCTCGAAGGCGAGGGTGGCAGCGCCAATGGTACCGTCCGCGGCGACGGAGTAGATGCCGACGGAATTGCAGTAGCCCGCCGTGCCGCCGGCGAAGGTCAACGTGGCGACGGCGTCGCACTCCAGCGCCATATCGTCGGCCACGATCCCCATGACGCTTCCGGGCGGCGCCGGGAGGTGTCCGATATCGACGTTCTCGACGACATTCGGAAACAGGCCGGGATCGGTGAAGGATTGAGCGATAAGTGGTCCCGTGGCACCGCCGTTCAGCACGTCGGCGCCGTCGCCGCCGAGTAGGACGTCTTCGCCGGTGCCGCCGTCCAGCGTGTCGTCGCCGCTGCCGCCGTCGAGGGTGTCGTCGCCACCCCCGGCTTCAACCGCGTCGTTGCCCGCTCCGGCGTAGATGGTGTCGTTGCCGTCTCCGGTGGTGAGGGAGTTTGACTGCACCGTCCCAAACACGAGGTCGGCTCCGGTGGTACTCGGCGTGTCGACCAGCAATGCGTGGCTGCCGCCTCCCACAAACGCAATGTCGAGCTGATGCGCGAGATCGGTCTGGCCGCCGAACCAATCGATCACGAGGATGCTGTCGTTCGCCGTGTACTCGATGTCAAGCTTGTAGCCGGCGCGGCCGAACGACAGGTCTTCGGCGGCGATGCCGGGACCGAACTGCAGGATGTCTCTCTCGTCCAGCGTCGCGCCGGTGATCCCGTCGACCCGGTCGTCGCCGTCGCCGGCGCGGAACAGATAGCGGTCGTCGCCGCCGCGGCCGATCAGCGTGTCGTTGCCGGTGTCGCCGAGGATGACATTGTCGCCGGAGAATCCTTGAATCGTCTCGCTTGCCGAGGTCCCGCCGGCGAAGGCGTCGAAATCGGGCCCGATGTCGTCATCGTCCAGTTCGCGATAGAAGTCGAGGTTGGCCTCGATGAAAGACGAGGATATGCTGAGGTCCTCCCAGGAGAAGTCCGGCGCGTTGTGGGACGACATATACGTGTAGAGGGACGAATAGCTGTAGGTTTGACTGCCGAGGACGTAGGTCTCGATCCGGTTGGCCGAGTAAAGCCAGTCGAAAACGACGATGTTGGTGCCGTCAGCGTAGTCGCCGAGGAACAGGTGCCGGCCGTCGATGGTGGCGAGCAGATTGTATGTCGAGCCCAGAACGACGGACGGCGCTTCGAGCCGGTCGTCCGAAGAGGACCCGAGATCGGAGATCAGGCCGATGCGTCCGGAGGTGACGCGGTAGGCGTCGCCGCCGCTGCCGCCGATCATGACGGTGTCGTAGATCCCCGGTCCGGCTTTGAGCGTGTCGTTACCGCCGCCGCCGGAGAGGATGCTGTACTGGCTGTTGCCGGTCAGGGTGTCGTTGCCGAGGCCGCCGTAGACGACCTCCCCGTAGGTGGTATTTGGCGCGGTGATGTTGTTTCCGCCATCCGTGCCGAACATCGGCTGGATGACCTGGTGGATGTCCAGAATGCCATCGGAATCGTCGTCATCGTCGGGATCCCACGTCTCCGTGCCGCCGCCGCTGCTCGGGTACGACAGGTCGTCGATGGCCGACGAAGCACCGTCGTAGAAGTCGACAATAACTGCGAGATCGCCGGTCGCCGTGTCGACGGTGACGAAGTGGTCGCCCATGCGGTACTCGAGCGTGTTCTCCCAATAATTGCCGGACAACTGAACGACATCGAGGCCAGATTCGCCGGCGCCCGCGCCCAGGTCTATGATGTCGATGCCGAAACCGCCGCCCAGCGAGAAGGTGTCAGCGCCGAGCCCGCCGACTAACCAGTCGAACCCCGGACCGCCGCTGAGCGTGTTTGCCATGATGACCCCTGACCGCGCGCCTTCCGAGACGTCTCGGGGGCCCCAAGCCCCGAGGAGAAAGCGTCCAGACAAACTACTATGGCCATCAAAAAGCCTCAACTAAAGGGGGGGGGTTGATCAAGGGTAATTCGAGTATGAGATGAAAATGATTGGCGTCCGCATTTGGCCGTACACGAACGACTTTCGGCCATCCGGTGGCTGCCGTCGGATCCCGCGCATCCACCGGTTTCAGTCCGTTCGCTCGTGCACGGGTGACGCTTGATTCCCTTGGCGTTGTATGGCCGGGAAGGCAGGTTGACTGCCAGTCAAAGCGACCGCAGGAACCGGAGCGTGTCTTCGTACACGGTATCGCGGCCACGGAAGGGAGGTGCGAACGACAGCACGATGCCGATATGGCCGGTTTCCGGGTACACGTGCGTCGTCGGCCGGCCGCCGGTCTCGCGGATACGCTCCGCCAGGGCTTTGGTGTTCCTCGGCAGGACGGTCGTATCGTCGCCACCGTGCAGCAGCAGTGCCGCGATGTCCTCGCCACCGACGAAGGTGACCGGCCGCGCATTGTCGATACTCGGGAGACCCGAGGAGATTCGCCGCGTCGACCGGTAGGCCAGGGGGTTGAAGGCGTACGGACCGGCGATGCCGACCAGACCGCGAAGGGCATCGGCGGGTACGCCCACGCGGGCGAGATACCGCTCGTCAAAGGCCAGCAGCGCGGCGATATGGGCGCCGGCCGAATGGCCCATCAGGATGATCCTCTCGGGATCGCCGCCATAATCGCCGATGTTGTCCCGAACCCATCGCATGGCACGTGCACCATCCTCGACAAAGGCGGGAAATCGCACCTCCGGGTAAAGGCGGTAGTCGGGAACGACGACGGTGAACCCCCTGGGCGCGAAGGCCTCGGCGATGAACCGATAGGTGTCGCGGCTTCCACTCTTCCAACTCCCGCCGTAGAAAAACACGATCACGGGAGCGGCGCCGGCTTGCGCTTCCGGAACATAGACATCCAACACCTGCCGGTCCACGTCCCCGTAGGCCACGCTCGTATGGGACGCGTAGCCCTCGCCCGAGAGGAAAGCGTTCAGCAGGGTCGCCGGCGAACAGGCGCCGAGAACCAGCACCGCCGCAAGAGCAGATAGATCCCGAACACTGCGTGTCCGTCGCCGCTTCACCGACGCTGCCCTAGACATCCGGTCTCTGGCCATTTTGATCGTCCTTCGATGACTGCCATGGATGCCGGCCGGGCGCCCATTGCGCACGCCCCTCTCGGGTTACGCACCGGTGCACCGTTCCGGATCGCCAGCAGGCGGAAAAAGTTCGGTCACCACCACGTACGGCCCCGAACTCTCATTCCCCGGCGGCTTGGACCTCGCGAACCGTTGCGGACGCCAGGGACGAGCGCTCTCCACCGTCCACGGCGACGATGTTGGCGAGAAACTGATCGGTCACCGCGTCCCAGGCGTACCGTTCGGCATACGCCCGGCAAGCGTCGGGGGACTTGTCCAGGGCCTTAAGCGCCGCCTTCGCCAGATCATCGTCGAGGACGCCGAACGCGGTCTCGACGGGTCCCTTCGCGCCGAGCACGTCGAGCGGTCCCGAAACCGGAAAGGCGGCGACGGGGACGCCACAAGCCATCGCTTCCAGCATGACCAGGCCGAAGGTGTTCGTGCGGCTCGGGAACACGAACGCGTCGGCAGCCGAATAGCAGCGCGACAGCTCGTCGTCGCCGTGGGCGAGGTGGAAACGGACATCCGGATAGCGGTCGATCAGCGAGTCGCGGTCCGGCCCCCGCCCGACGACCACCTTGCTGCCCGGCAAGTCGAGATCGAGGAACCCCCGAAGGTTCTTCTCCACCGCGATCCGACCGATGTACATGAAGATCGGCCGCGGCATGTCGAAAAAGCCCTTGCCGCGCGGGCGGAACGCCTTGGTGTCCACGCCATGGGCCCAGTCCAAGACGTTGGCGAATCCGCGCCGGGTCAGGTCCTCTGCTACCGAACGCGACGGTGCGAACACGCAACGCGACGGCGCATGAAACCGGCGCATGATGTGGTAGCCCCAGTCGACCGGCACGGGAATGCGCTCGGTCACGTATTGCGGAAACTCGGTGTGGTAGGCGTTGGTGAACGGCAGGCCCTTGCGCTGGCACGCCGCCCGCGTCGCCCTACCGATGGGGCCTTCGGTGGCGATATGGACCACGTCGGGCGGGTCCTTCTTCAGGAACCGGTGGATGCGCCGCTGGGGCGCCACGGCGAGCGGGATCTCCGCGTAGCCGGGGCAGGGGACGGAGGCGAACTGGTCGGGCGAGACGACGGTGACACGATGGCCCCGGTCGAACAGCCTGAGGCGCACCGAATCGATCACCCGGACGACCCCATTGGTCATCGGATACCAGGCATCCGTGGCGATCAGGATGTGCACACTTGCCCCGCTTCTGTCGTTCGTGTCCGTGAACGCGGGCACTAGCCATCGGCGATCGCGGGTTTCGGATCAAGCGCAATATTGCCGGCCCCGACGAGAAGCCGATCGGCTTCGGCACTCGACCGCGACGTTCTCCTGCTCGAGGGGATCGCCGAGTTCGAAGACTGGGTGTTGGTCGAGCCGGAGGACGGCGGTGACGGGCACGCGCGGGTCGTCGCCCTGGTCACGGAAAGCTGACCCGCCAACATCCGTGGGCTGAAGCGCCCGACGGTCGTCGCCGGCCCGCAAGCCAAAGCTCACACCGGAATCAACCAACCAACCCGCCCAGCCTGGATCGTGCTCCGTGCCGGCCCGGGCACCATTTCTCGGAGATATGCGATGACGCTTTCCTCCACCACCTCCAAGGTCGTTTACATCGGTGACGGCTCGACGACGGCCTTCTCGACCGTATTCGACTTCCTCGCCAACACTGACGTGGCGGTGACGTTGACCGATGCCAACGACAACGAGACCACCTGGGTCGAAGGCACCGAATACACGCTGAGCGGGGCCGGCAGCGGAAGCGGCGGCACCGTCACGGTCAAAACCACGCCCGTCGACTATACGCCGGGCGCCAACACCACGCTGACCATCCGCCGCGCACCGGAGGCGACTCAGAACACCGAGCTGCCCCCGGCGGCAACCTGTCGACGGCGGTCCTGGAAAAGACCTTCGACCGCAACATCATGGTGGCTCAGCGCGTGCTCGAAGAACTGGACCGGTCGCCGAAACTGCCGGCGGCGGAGAGCGGCGCTGCCGACCTGCCGGCAGCGACCGCCCGGGCCGATAAGTACCTGGCCTTCGATTCCAATGGCGATCCCATCGCCAGCAGCGGCCCCCTCGGCGATAGCAACGTCCCGATCAGCGGGCTTATGCAAAACCTGCTGAACGACGCAACCACGGGCGATGCGCAGGACACTCTCGGCGGAACGGCAGTCGGCAAGAGCGTGTTCATCGCAGCCACCACCGATGTGGCGCTCGATGCGGTCAAGGGCGTCAAGCAGGGCAAGCACACCATCTGGATTCCGGCCGCGGCAATGCGCCCGACGGTCTCCGCCGGCTGCGTGGCGCTGACCGACATCCAGACCACCGCCGGCAACCCGGATCTGCAGGTGTTCGATTTCGTTTCCACCACCGACAAGCACGCGCAGTTCCAGATGGCGTTCCCCAAGTCGTGGGACGAAGGAACTATCACCTTCCAGGTCTACTGGACGACGGCGGCGGCGGTCACCACCGGTGTCGCCTGGAGCCTGCAGGGCGTTGCCGTGTCGGATGGCGACTCGGCGGGTGTCGCCTACGGCGTCGCTGTCCCCGTCACCGACAACGCCCAGAGCGGGGCGGAGCAAGTCTTGATCACCTCCGAGAGCGGCGCCGTCACGATCGCCGGAACGCCGGCCGGAGGCGACCTCGTGTTCTTCCGCATCTTCCGCGACGTGGACGACCCGGGCGACACCATGACCGAGGACGCGCGACTACTAGCAGGGTGTTGAGAAATCCGATGGCGTTGTCGGCTGCGGGGTGATTCACTTTCGGCCAAAGGTATTGGCCGAGAGGGGAGCATGCGGGGGACGGACGAGCGGTCGGGAGAGTTGTTCTCTTACGT
>Ga0209782_1000096_pt1 | contig 36844 bp, 23 predicted proteins | sample WorMetmaBAHAMAS1_FD_187390 | JGI IMG/M metagenome (GOLD analysis project Ga0209782, IMG submission 187390) | Marine gutless worms symbiont microbial communities from Max Planck institute for Marine Microbiology, Germany - Inanidrilus... | ecosystem: Host-associated > Annelida > Digestive system...
GCTGTTGGAGACTTCATCGATTGGTTCACCCTGTAGCGACAGACAGCAGTCGGTGGACGGTGACGTCACGACGAATACTCGGGTCCAGCGTCAGCGCGTCATCACTGACGTCATCGACGACTCCTCCATCACTCTGTCATCATCATACGTCAGCCTGCTCCAGTACCAGTCTCCGGTACGTGAGGTCCGTTCTGTGTCCGGTGGTGGGATGTGAAACCTCCGTTGACCAAGCAAGGTCTTCCTCGACATTCTGCCGCGACTGCTCGTCATGCGGCGTCCGAACCCCGCCAAACAGCGCCACGCACGCACTCACCACCCGCCCGGCTGCTGGCGTACACTCACGCCGCCACAGGGCCCACTATGGGAAAACGTGACGTCATCCGCAAAACCGGAAATAGCTAACGTATTCCAGCGGAGGACCGAACCCCGCCAAGCAGCGCGTCCTGCGTGCCGCGCTGGCCGCCGAGCGCCGAGCCGCCGACTTCACCGACCTCGACGGTCGAACGTCGTCGCTCGAAGAGCCTACGCCGCCGCTGCGGCCACAAACCGGAACCGAAAGTGACCGCGGCCGCGCCTACGAGTCGCGAGACGAGGTGCCGGCAGGCGGCGGCGGCGGCGGAGCGCGGAGACAGATGACGCTGACGGTGGGAGGATGTGTGGCGATACGCGAGCGGGAGACGCTGCCTAGCAACGCGCCGGCGTCCGTAGCAACGTACCCGGATGACGTCATGTACGCCATAGAGGGCGCCACGTTCATCGCTGAGCATCTCAAGGACGAGGACGAAGGCGCCAATGTAAGTGTGAAGAATCATTACTGTACGATGCGCTTGATGAGAAAACCATTTTTTTGTTTTTAACTTTTTTTCACTTCGTGTTTTTTTCATTTAACTCATCAGTAAAATCGAGCGTAAAATACCAAATGGTAACGCGTACAAAAACAGAACTGAGGGGCCGCTAGACTCACAAAAATACCCCGAAACGGTGCCGCCATCGTCTAAGATAGTTCGCAACCGATACCACGCAGCAGGGGTGTTAAGCCGTACACACATTGCTGACATGCTGCGGCCGTAGCGTAACGCCGCCATAGGGCTCACTACAGGAAACCATGACGTCGTCCGTATAACGAGAAATGCAATAACAACGCAACGAGAGGGGGACCTAGGCACAGAAAATTTGGTAACCGTGGGTCTGGCACTGCAGTCATGTGTCACAGACTTGAGTGGTTTATCCCATAGATATCCACTAAAACGTAGAATGTGTATACTCAATGGTTTATCCAGCTATTGGTTTCATGCTTGTTTGTTTAGTATTTCTCCGTGACACACCGCCGTCTTATGTGTGTCAACTATAGCCTAGAACTATGAGATCTTTTAGTTTCAACCGCTCAAGGCCTATAAGTAACGGATATGACCCCACCAACACTCCCCATGGGGTATGGCAATTTTCCTTACCCAGGTAGGAGTAATTGCTGGCGTAGGCTGGTTGAGAGTCGGTTGTGGTGTGGTGTGCAGATCAAAGAAGACTGGAAGTACGTGGCTCTGGTGCTCGACCGCCTGTTCCTCTGGATCTTCACCACCGCCTGCCTCGTCGGCACTTTCGGCATCATCCTCCAGGCGCCGACCATCTACGACGACAAGAAGTCCATGGCGCCGTCCGAACTCAACTTCTGACTCCCCTACGTCACGTCCAATTTACACCGCCCGACACGACGCGACTCGATCGACGGTCGAGCGGAGTCACGTCGGGCGGTGTGAATTGGCTATTGTACCATCTTTAGGCACCGGTATCAGAACTCATAACGTGGCCTATATGTAAGCGGCAGCGGCGGAGTCCAGCGCGCGTGGGCGTGGTAACGCGGTCAGTATGACTCGATACTCGATGGAGGACAGCTTTTCTAGTTTCCGGTTTGTAACCGGACATGGGTGGAAAGCTGCTGTTTGTTGCGTATAGCTTAAATTTCCACGTGAGCAGTTCCATCGTAACTTTCTCGTGGCAAATGTCACGAGGAAGTTAGCGACTGTAGGCATGAGATTTCTCAACCGTACTTATTCCGCGCGTTTGAACCGAAAATAAGATGCAAAATACGACGTATTATTTTTCTTAAAGATAAAATACGTTTCGTAAAGTTAACGTTCGGAACTGTGTGTGGTTAGGCCAGTCTGTTCGCAGCCGTCCAAGTTTCATTGCTGTCCGTCCATTGTATCAGAAAGAAACCAACGATTTAATCAGGGTGGCCCAAAAATGGCACAATGTTTTTGTACGCCTTAACGTCATCAGATATTAACCGATTTTCGAAATTGTTTTACTGTCAAACAGGAGACAATTTGCAATAATATAATTACTAAACATCCCACCACACCTAAAGTGTGTTGCTACACTACCTTGTGAAATGTCACTGAGTGGGGAAAACTGTTGCAGCGATTCATTGATCACGCCATTGGTCAGTAGCATCGTCGGCTTGAATGTGTCGTCCAGCAGCAATGTGGACACATTGAACATTTGATGTAAAAACTGCAGGATGTGACAGTTACTTTAGACAATAACTGAGACACTAAACACGTTGTTTCCTGTTGTTAATTTTTTTAAATGTGTAGTTACAGAAGTCGTCTTGTTTTCCATTTGCTTTTAAGACACTTGACATTTCACAAGGTTGTGTAGCGACACAGAGGTGTGCTGGGATTTTTAGTGATATTATTATTACAAATGTTCTTCTGATTCTGACAGTGAAATAATTTCATAAATCGGCTAATATGAAATAAAGTTAAGGCGTATACAAAACATTGTGCCACCCTGTACACTGTTGCTCATAGCGGATATCGTGCATATCAAATTCCCGGACAGTTGTAGTTGTAGCATTTCTCTGCACTAGATTCTTGTTATAGCTGCACTCTTGCACTGCTCAAAATCCGTTGCTTCGATTTATGGTGATTTGTTCTACATCGTGTCTTAAAAAATGATCCCGATATTTTTAGCTGCCAAAAATTATGAAAGCCGGACAAGGTTAGGCCCAAGGAACTGTGTATTAAGATAGTGGTACAGATCCCCTCACGAGAAGACATTTTTTTTTTTGGGGGGGGGGGTGGTGCAGCGAATTTGACGCCATGCAGAGCGTCCGTGCGTCAAAGTTAGGCGCGCCAAAGTCGCCAGGTGACGTGACATCGGTCTAACGGAATGAACTCACGCGAACCAGGACAACACGACCGATCGTGCTGGATTGGCGCGCACGTAGACACGCGTGAGGTCGTTCGTCGGGACGCAGCTGTGATGACAATGAGATAGATGGACGGACGACGTGGCGGTCGGTCGAGACTCATTGCAACGTGCCGTGCATGCCACCCGATCGTCGACCGTTGGTTTAACGCTAAATTCTACGGTAGCAGTTTCCTCGAAACTTTCTCTTATAGCAAGTCCGTAAATTGCCGCAAAGTTTCTTGTATCACGACACGACAAGTCGGCAACTTCCTTGTAACATCTTCGTAACAGTCCTGTTACGAGGATGTTCGTAACTTCCTGGCAACAACTGCGGCGCGGCGGTCTGCTGCGTTAGTGCTGGCCGTTTGTCGTGTCGTTCTCCAAATTCCACGAGCCAGACATATTAGCGACACACCAAACCATCTTGACACTTCGAGATGGTCAAAAAGTCGCTATCATCCTCGTAACACGTCTGACTTCATCATAAAATTTGCTACGAGGAAGTTACGTGGAAACTGCTGCCGTGGAATTTAGGCTTAATGCGGCCGCGAGGAACGCAGTGGCAGCAGCCGACGACGTCAGAAAGCGAACTCGTAATCAATCGCGAAAAATCGGTCGCGCCGCCGCGAGACTGCGTTCTCTTACCGCTCGCTACACCACTGCAGCGAGACCGCATACAAATTACACTACCTTGCGACTGTTCTTTGTTCCACACCAACCTTACAGCATACAGACTTTATAGGCCTACACGAAAATATAAATAACCGTAAAAAGCTAACACTAAAGTCCCACCCACCCACACCACGAAACATGGCAAAGTGATAAAGAAAACATTGAGCACGTTCTTGCGTCTCTTGGGATCGGACGTATAGTTTTGCCGCGATAAGGCGCTGAAAATTTGGGAGAAACCTGACGCCTCAACTTGAAATCCTCAACTCTGGAACCCCTTGAGCGAATCCATCCAAATTTTAACATCGTCGTGTAACGTAGTATAAGCTCTGCAATTTCCTAAAAAAATTAGGGATACGCCCCAATGGGACGTTTATATTCACAAATTTGGTTAAAACTGTTCAGTTTTTGGGGCTCATACCCCCATCAGTGCAACGTGTTGTCCCTACGGGGTGAAAAACCTCAAAATCATCCCCATTAAGTAACTCCAATACCAACACTTTGTGCTGAAAGCATTGCTGCAGGCACAGCAAGAGAACATGTAGACAGACCAATGAACACTCCGTCGCAATGACACAGTCGACCATTTGCAGAAGAAATTTGATCTCCCTTTGGTGTTGCATGACTACATAAGACTGATGTCACACCTGAGCGTTGAGAACAAGCTTCGAAGTGCAAGCACAGTGTACAGATCAATGGTTGGAACATTGATTATCAAAGTAGGAAGGAGCTGGTGGGATCTCAATTTCTCTTTGTCACTGCCCCATTTCAAATTACACGTGTAAATTATTTATATTACTGGGGTAACAGCCCCCACTGTGTCCTCCGCTGGTCTGAGATCAGAGTTTGTTAAGGCACAGTTCTTGAGAATATCTGTATTTACTGTCATCTTGTGTATTTCTTGGTTGTTATTGTTCGTTGGATATAAATCAAACAGTACTGCAGGTGTAATTAATAAAATTCAAGGTGAAACAGAATATAATTGGTAAGGGAATTGGAGTTTCTTGGAGTTTTTTTAAATGCCTAAACATTGTTTTAATGATGGCACTGCTCTAGCTGCCATCATTACATTGTTAATGTTAATAATAACTATATGAAGATTAATTCAATTTTAATGAACAGTAACTTAACACGAACACAGCAAAAAAATACTAAGTAGATAAATGTCAGCGTAGTACATTGCACTAGCCATAAACGCAACATGAAGGTTACTATAATAACTCACTGAACGATATTACTTCACATAATATTACCCCTTCACATCATAACGACTCCAATAACAACACAAGAGAACACAATTTTACATAACAAACAACAACAGATAACAGGGTTGGAGTGCAAATCCCTGTCAAAGTTGACTACAGGAAAGCACAGCGGTCAATACTGCTATCTATAATCCTTCTGACATTATGTCAGAAGATATCAAGTACATGAATTTCTGCCACCATCTTTCCCCACAACAATATATGCCCTACAATGTGTATATTATCCCATGGACTGAGTTAAATAAGTCCAACATGACAAGAAAATATGTAAGTTAAGTAAGTAAGTAAGTAAGTAAGTTACCGAGCTTGATACTGAAGAAACTAATCTAACTGATCAATTGTCCAATAATCCACCGTTTTCACAGCTTCCACGAAAACTCCCCCATAATTTCCGAAAATAATCATGCTAAAATACAGAAACAGAGACAAGCCAATGGAAACATACAACATCGTTGGTCGAATACAGTAACCTACGCCTTTCATACGGCAACTGGCAAGTGACGTGGATATCCACATGTGATGGACACTACATATCATAGAGACACCACATACTTCACAGCCAGAACAGCTAGCACAATCTCACACATAAACTGGCAAATACCACTACTCAGTGAATATTGGTAAGTACGTCACACTGCCATATGAATGCAATGTCATGTAGAACGTCACTGTCAGCAGCTGAACATCCCAAAATGAACACGATGATAAAGTGTAAAGCAACAGTTTGTCTGTCTATCTGTCTGTCCCATCCTGTTTACAGCGTGAACTACTGTGATGAGTATGTCTGTTTGTCTGCTCGCATAACTCGAAAACTACACGGCCAATCCTCGCCAATTTTTTGGGCACATTACCTGTGGCCTTGGCTCGGTCCTCCAGTGATGACCTTACCATACGTTAAGTACTTCCGGTTTTGTGGATGAGTTCTTAGAGTTTTCACGGCAAGAAGCGAATGGGCCAGAATCAATGGAGTTCATGAGGTGGTGGCACCAACTGGACGTCAGACAACTCAAGTGTTTGGTTGAGTTCATTAGAATGCGGCACCGGGGGGCAAAGTCTGCTGTTTACAATTGCCTTGTTAAATGTTAATGCAGCCAAGTGTATGCTTCAGCCCTTCTGTTCACGGGCTGAAACACTTGTTATTAATAGGACAGGGTTCTAAGCCTCAACATATCAACTCAACTTCATCGTGATAAATTATCACTTTATTTTTCTGGCAATCAAACAACTGCCCAGACAAATCGCTCACCTGAGCAGGTGAGATTATCTAATCTTAACCACTGCTGTTCTGTTACATACTTGTAATTATTTTGACAATATACACCGTACATTTAACATTATTATACAGCAAATAATCACGCCGCATAACACTTGTTAACAATCACGCTATATGGCTAACATATCACAAACTTTATCACACAACAATATCTGCAGTACATGGTCGTTAAAACATCAGTTAGATACTGCTGGAAACAATGCACACATTAGTACAAATACACATCGGCGGAGATTCAAGAGCACCAGCATCTTACAGGATATTCGATGAACAAATCCGGATACACAGTGAATCAGATTAGGATTCAGTTAACAAATCAAATAAAACAGTGATGTAATATGATGTCATGTTTGTTTGCTCCTGTTGTTTTTGGACCTATTTTGCACATTTTAATTATTCACTACAAAGATGCTGTTTGTTTGCAGCAGTTTTTGCTATAGATGTCTTTCTTAAATCATTTATAATCGTTAGCACTCATCGCCGACGTCACGTGGCAAGTGAAATGGGATTCAAGCAGGATTCACTGAATCCAAATTTGTTAATCGAATATCCCCTTAGTCTGGACCAACAAGATTACACTTAATTTACAGGGACAGCAACATCGCTGAGTCTGCCAGTCACTCCAGTGCTTAGAAGCATGTAATAAACTTGGGACTAATGCACTTTTTTCAATCCCAATGTACAAAATATAGCTTTAGTATAGGCACAGCAAGACAATTCAGGCAACCGCATATCAAGGGCACTTCGATCAGTTCTGATAAGTCTACCACCTTCATAAGACTGCTGAAGACCTTTTGACACATCCAGCACTTCTACAAGCACCAAGTCAACTAAATTATGCCTCCCTGTATTGCTAACCGCAATATTCCTTTCCCTGATCTAGCTAAGATATATAGAAAATAAAAAATAAGATAAAATGCCCAAACATTTGTTTTAATGACGACACTGCTCTAGCTGCCATCATAACGTTAATGTTAATAATAACGATAACGACAGCAATAATATAATACTGATCAGTTTCACAGACCACAGCATACATGAACGACATCATTTGTAGAATTACTGCTGCATAAATATATTGTTTCTGTTGTTTTTTACAGTGCTGTTATCAACCGGAAGACTTAACCTGAGATCAGTCGGTAACTGGCGTTGGTGAAACGGATTTATCGCTAAACGGAGGTTATTGTGCGAAGAAAACTGACAGTTAGAATTAACAGGGATTGGTGAAATCGGCCCTCAGGCAAGTAACTGCCCATTTACAGAGCATGACAACAGAGAACATCTCTATTAAATCTACTATAAATGAAATGCTAAACTCAAACCTCACAGGCACGTTTTTAGATCCTGTCAAAACTATTCTTGACCATCTGTGCAGACTGCCAAGCGATCAACTAAATCACATTAATCAAACGAGCCGGCAATTTAATTAGTTGACTTATCAATTTTTTGAAGTGAAATATGAGTTCAGCATTAAATGACAAGTTGTTCATAGTTTATCCTTATCAATATCACTACCATACACATCTAGCTGTGGACAATTTAAAACCAGTTAACTCGCTAAAGCCTATAAAAGTTACAAAGTGAAACATAACAGTGAATTTTGCCAGCTTTACCAAACACTACAAATACGTGACAAACAACTGCACAAATGTTGCTCCAGATGGTTAAATGTTAATGATGCAAATAACCAATAATCAACGGAAATTTAGCCAGTTACTATTATATTCTGGCTCAAAGAAGCAACAGTCAACTAAATACTCTACATTGTCAGTAGTCGTCTGATAAATGAAAACAATCCCGCTCATCTCGGCTGTTCAGTGCAGACATATCCGACAATCTAATGCCAACGAAAAAGAGTTAACAGCAGTTTGATATGGCCGACTGCGATGAAAGTCTATGCCTGGTGTTCGTCTTACAATGAGTCATGACGGGCTGTGATCGTCACAGCGACAGCGAAGGCACAACAGCCAAAAATATAACACACGCATACATGGACACAACACGTAACTCGAGTCAAGTTAGTGATTAGTTAGCAGTGCCGCAATTCATCGAACCGGCACACAACACTCATCACATATTATAACACTTTATACAGTCCAGTTATTACCGCATCGGTTACATTAGCACACCGAATTATCGCAAATCACGCTCCGCACACACGCAATGTACACCATGTTTCAAAAAAAACAACAACCCACTTAATTTCATTGAATCAAGACTGATTTTAAAAATTCTTTCACCAACTAGTTCCAATAAAACTCTCGATGGAATATATCAGTAGCAGAGAAATCCACCTCAGCTTCATTAAAAACAGCTCAGAACTCAGTCTGAAGTCAAGCCTTTCTGACAGATATACAACGACGACAGTTTTCACACAATATATAAATTATGCACCACTGTTTGGAAATTATTTTTTAGATTTGCTGACTAAATAACTTTGCTGAAATTTTTACTGCATCTGATTAATACTGTAGAAAGAAAAAAAAACAAAATATAAAGGGGTTGTTATTGAAACATGGCTATTCTAAATTAACTTGAGGCGAGGTGGAAATTACAGCGTGAGTCAAGAAACAGTGACAGTAAGTAAAAGAAACTGAAAATTGGACTTGATTTTTAGTGAACTCAAGTGGGTAAGTTTTTTTAAAACACGATGTATATCACCATCAGTCTGTTCTGCAGAGCTAGCTCGCTCCAATCAACTCCACAGCAAGCCTCAGACACCACACGGCAAGGCAACATGTGGCCTTTCTATTACAATGATACATAAAAATGCACATAAATTAGCCGACTGGCACTGCGGCAAATGGCACCCTACCATTGAACATTCTTACCACATGTTAATCACAACCATTAAATCAACCACTTAATAGAATAACAAAAAAAATGAATAACAATTACCTGAAATTAAAAATGTGTAAGTTTCTGTTGCCATGCATTTGAGTTCAATTTTTGTGTTGCAATTAAAACAGTGTCACAAATATCAGCATTTATCATTAACAATGCAACTCTATCTCATAATGTATTCAAAACGAATTATGATAAAATATAAAAACTCACAGGATGATTTTATTTCATTACAAAACCAATGGAAACGAAAAACCATTTTAAAGTAAAATTAAAGTAGTAATTGTGCTTTTGAGTGCTTGGCCATAAAATATCCTCAAAAAATCCTGACAATATGTAGTATCTGCTGACCATTTCATGAATATAAAGTAGAATCTAAGTACTTAATTAAGTGCTTCAAAAAAATCTGATAACAGGCCAATCATAATAGGTTAAACTGTGTCAATTACTGATTTCCTGAAGCACTAAATTAAGTGCTTAGATTTTGGACAGCACCTAGGTTTTATCAGTCACCGGTGAAACATAAAATACCAAAAAATGTCAAGCCTAATGAGACATACATACATGTAGAAAACGTCACGTAGTCTAAACGCAGTTGAAATGGATTGTGAATACTGTCTGGTCACCGGTACAATTATCACCAACACGTGACGATATGTTAACAGCCGACGGCGGCACACACACACGACCAACAGACACACGTCATTCAATGCCACAGGTTTAACACGCGAACTTGCCCACGCAAATTGTACATCCTCAAGACATAAACGCACACACAACACCGGTACAACAGTTGCTTCTTCATCAACTGGCATCACTCGCGTCAACGAGCGACCTTCTTTTCAACAAACGACACGAGACCTCACTCAGCCAGCCACGCTTGCTGTCAATCTCCGCCGCCGCTTCATGTTTCCTTATACACACAAACACGCGCAACTGTTACAGCACAATTTCACTCGACATTGTATTGTGCACAACCGCAAATCCTTTCCATCACAGACTGACTTCTGCCACGATGGACCATTTGCTTTGGACGACACAACCGTTTACTTATTTAGTTACAAACAGCTCTACTTTACATTTTGAAAAACGACGAAATTGCCACATTTTGGGAGTGGGGACCACCGATAATGGGGCATATGATCCTGATTTTCAAACTTGACCTAGATTTTTCTACAATGCACCTACCCACCAAGTTTCATCGTCCTATGTTTAATCATTGAGAACTTATCACGTTGACAAATAAATAAACAAAGACATTCTTTTGAAAAATCCATCTTGCTCTGCTATGCTATGCCAGTGGAGAAAGATCGTGTTATTTTTTTAAATGGATCACAGTGCATAGCCAACTGTACACACATCCACACACCCCATAGATATTTCTAGGAGAAGCGGTAGTAGCCAATACAATAACCGCTATACGAGAAATCGTAACAGCATAGCGCAGCGCATCAAATCAACGAGAGCAACGCACATCTTGCAGGCCGCCGTGCTGCAGGTGGTAGCCAAAGTCGACGTCTCTGCCTCCGAGAAGTAAGTTCATCAACACCGACGAGCCACTGGTGGTCCGCGGCGGCGGTCTCATCACTGTACCACACATCAGCACCGTCATAAAACCCCCAACCACAGACAATCATTTATATCAGACTTCACCCCTATAGTGCAACCCACAATGAGTACTGGTTGGTATTTATTACTGAGCAAAAGGAAAAGGGCACGTCCGAAAAAAGTCCGCCGCACAAGTCGACGAGCGCGCGCCGTGGCAGTCTGCGTGCAGCGGCAGGCCACCTGCCACGCGCGCTGCGCCGACTTCCACGTGAGGATCCTCACGCGGAAGTCGGCGAGGAAGTCCGTGTCGGTGTCGGTCCCGTGGAATTTAAGGTTTATGAGACACACTAAAAGGATCAGCTATCACCGAGTAATGATGGCATACTTCTGTGCAGAAACACTGATTACGTGTGTGAACAACTAGCCTAATGTTGTTAACTAAAAGTAGAACAGCTGAGAGTCGAATCTGAGACCTCGGTGTCGCATGTCCAATGCCTTAACCATTACCGTGCCAGCCACATCAAGACTACTACATCCTGGATAAGGCAGAACCATATAAAAGGAGAACCGTTCCGGATTTTAACGCAGCAACAGTGACAGTGTTATTATGTGGACCAAATGCAAATTATTTGCACTTCGCTCCAGACGGTTTACTACACTGAGGCCACGTCAAGAGTCGGCTACACATCTCCGATTAGTCAAGTGCTGGTAACAATCCGAGCACATCTAGAATGTCTTGCAAAATACGCGGCACATTGTGACTCAAAGTATACTGGCGACTCTGTGCCACTGCCAGTACAACAATTCAGAATGATCCAACCACTGAGGAACCAAGTATAGTGTAGTGACCTGGACCGTCGAAGGTCTCACTGGCTGCCGATGTTCCTACGTCGGTGAAACTGCACGACTGAACTACGCTGGAACTGCACGACGGCTGGCTGTGACCAGACACCTTGCGTGCCGAAGCACATGCCGCGGCAAAATTATCCTCTTCATCTTCCTCGGCGGCACTTCCAGATGTGAAAAACACTCGCCTTTCAGACCTACTGACATAAATATCAAAAACCGCAGCTCATCCATAGACAGTGGAGGTTCGAAAATGACCTAATGCCATTCACAAAGCCGGTCGCTGTTAACAGTCTGCTACCGCTACCACGGAGCGAGTGATCACACACATTATCAACTTCAGTGAACAATCACAACTTCAGTGCAATCTTCCATCGACGCTGCAGCCTTGACATTACTATGCTCATAAAAAACAGCTGTGTTGCTTATGCTATTTATTGTAAGCATAAAGGTAAATTTCACACACAGGCAGATAATAGCACAGCAATCATAGATAGCAGACTTTGCCTTCGGAGCCACATTCTGATGAACTTGAACAATCACAGTAGTTGTGTGACGTACAACTGGCAAACTTCATTGAAATATAATGTTGTGCTTGATTCTGGCCCATTGTCCTCCATGTTATAAAAATAACATCCACAAAACCGGAAGTACTTGGTGTATCGCAACGTCGAGCGATGACGACCGAGCCACGGCCACAGAAAACATGCACTGAAAATTTGTTCAAATTCGGCCGTAAGGTTTTCAATTTGTGAGAGAAGACAGTTAGACAGACAGACAGATAAACATACATACTCGTCACAATACTGTGCACCTGAGGGGGGCACATTAACTAAATAGATGTGCACCAACATGCAGACACACGCTGGCATTGCTGGGCCTGCCATAACTATTATACACACAGCTTGTACTTGATAACTGTGTGACCTTATCCTGTGACTTTTGACCTGAGGTACAAAATATATGCCGAAAGACTACCATGGACAGAAACATATAACAAATTCCGAACCATAAGTACACCTGTAACAAAATCAGCTGATTCTCAAGCCCCACCTTTCCATATAATTGAATATAACATACTGACAATTTTTGGAATGTTTCCGCTGACAAAATAACTCAAGCAAACACTGATATGAGTTTGTACCTTGCTGCAGCTGCGGTCACTGTGGTAACCTCGCTGTCTTCGTCACTGAACACTGTGTCCTCCATTGATATCCACGGTGCACGGTCGTTCTCCTGTACACCGCCATCATTTCATTCAACACTTTCGTCACAACCGGGTCGCATCATATTCATGGGTAGTCGTGTAATGCACATGGCACAGCATATACATACCAATATATTCTCTCACATGTTTGACACATGCTAAAGAAACCAGATGTGAAAAAATGTATTGCGCTGTGAAAAAATGATACGCTCGGTGGTGGCAGTTCGACAGGGACATACCGATGGTGCAGCCACCTAGCTAATGCTTCTGAATCTTCACTGTCATTTCGGCTACTAGCCATTTCTGGTGGCCGTATGGATACCATGACTAGTGGGTTCGACTTGCAGCATGCAGTTTCCTGCTAGTGTCCGCTCTGTAGTAACTACAGCAATGAAATGCATGTTTTGAGCCAGTGGCACGGGATGGGATAGACAGAGAAACAGATGGACAGATAGATGAATCACAGCATAGTTTAATGCCCCCCCCCCTCTACCACATGGTGGAGGAATAATAATCTTGTGAGGAGTAAAGATGCATTCTGAATCATATCGGCCAATCGACACAACAGAGACACTGAGTGTCGACTGCTTGTGAGAAAAGTTCAACTGTTTCTGAGATTACTACGATGGAAATCTAATACATAACGCACAGTGTGTAAGACGAGAATAATGGCGAACGGGTCGTTAAAGTGCAGCTCTATGTCCCACTTACTGTTGACCTCATACCAATCAAATCCCATGCACTTTTGTGTTGATAGCTCGAGCCATTTTTCTTTCAGACTGTGGACAGACAGACAGTCACAGATACAGCTGATGACCCTAATGATGCCTTGGCTACTGCCATCACAGATACCATGATAAGTGTGTGTGTGTGTGTGAGTGTCTTTATTCACCATATTTTCCAGCAGAGTGTAGAGTGAATTATCCGACGGGACGGAAAACAGTTCTGACGATGACGACTGTACAACATACGGCAGATAAAAACAGCGTCAATGTAACGTGCATCACTTTGCCCACTAACCTCACTATATCCACCATCCTACTTGCAGTACTCTTGCTGGAATATGTATCAAATTGATGGAAATTATGACCACTTCCTATTTTTCAAACATACGAGCTCCAGGGAAGTTCTTTTCCACAAGTAGATCTGGACCCAAGTACCTGTCCCTTATTATAAGCCTTATGCCAAACACAGCTCGATTCATTCAGGCACTTGGCCATTACGCGCCAATGGATAGCCAAATTGTGCTAACCACGGGTGACTAAAAACAGGCTAATGTGATCAATAAATTTGCCTCCAAAATTAACAGCACGCTCACATTTATATTCAAAATGATGCCGACACCGACTTGGACGACAGAGTTTAGGTTTTAACTACATTACACACTACGATAAACAAATCTTGACAGGTACGTCTGTCAGTGTGCCGATACTGACTCTGCTCCAGAGATCCGCTGCATCACAGTCAGCCTCCGTTGACCTCTCCACACATTCACCACTCCACTCTACTCCGCCGTCTGCACGCCACACGACGCAACTCACGCGCTAACGATTACCCTAACTCCGAGTAGAACTGTAAATTTCAGTTAACGTAAGTATAAGGAAAATAAAAATTATATTAATAATGACAAATCGAATAAAAATCTATTTAAGATCGTGACAATGACTGAAATTATTGTCAAGTCAAAATGGAGACAGCAACTGTGTTACAGCCACATGCAGTTTAAAATTAATTATACTGAAAAACGATTGTAATAGATGCTTAATACTATAGTAAGTTGAAAGTAAGTTTTATTATTTCAATAGCAAGTTATGAAAACTACTAATTTCAATAAATCTGCATAAACTAATTAACAGAAATAAGTACTCTGCATAGATAATAAAGGCTGTTGCATCATTACACCTCTATCCACATGGAACAACACGGTCTACATGTATACAAGTACAAAAAAATAAAAAAATAAATAAATGTATAAACTTTACCTTGGGTTGCACTCTGTCCAGGACTGTCACTATTAACACCTACACATTACAAGCAGGCTCGTCACTATTTCTGTCTGAACTTTATAAACATATACTAAGCATCAATGTACAAAAAGAGTATTACAGTGGTAAATTCCTTCAGTAGAAATTCCTTGAGTCATGCATGTAAAGCCTTGTATGGCCGCTTGACAATATATTACACATGCACCTACCATAGACTTATATTAAATATTCTCTAGACTTCTTGCGTCCAATCAGAATAGCAGAAGCGTTTCAAGCCGTCGATTGGCTAGCAGATCTATCCCAATGAACATGGCCGCAAGCAGGCCAGCAGGCCGGGTCGAGTGAGTGACGTCATTTTGTTGTAAGTCAACCAAGAATATTTCATATAAGTCTATAAAGTCAACAGCAGCAATGTTGGCGGCAGCCATGTTTGTTGGGGATTGTACGATGGCTTCAAGTTCGTTGGCTGGCGCGGCGGCTGTGGCATCTACTGCCATGGCATCTACCTGTACTCATATCATAGCATTACACTGTTTTAAGCGCTGGTAATGAATGGTATCTGAGTGTGGCCCAGTGGTGCAATGGTTAAGGCGTTGACTTGTGACTCAAGAGGTCGCAAGTTTGACTCCCAGCCATTACACTACTAGATAGTGACCCCGGGCAAGTCGTCACAGATGTGCCTGTGTCAACTAGCAGTATAAGTTGGTACCAGCCACACGGCAGCGATGTTGACGGTTGCAAGTTTGACTCCCGGCCGCCGCGCTTCGGGTAATAACCTTGGGTAAGTTGTTCACAACCATGTGCCCCCGTCACCATGCAGTATAACTTGGTACCGGCAAAAGCTGGGGTAGAAACAGACACACCATGACATACACTAGCCCCATATTGATTGTGTTGCAGCATAAGCTGGTGTCAATGCAGATCAGCGTGAGTCCACAGACCCACATGGCTCCCAAAAGACGAGACATTTTTCTACTCTGCTGACGTCATTATAAGTAGTTTGTGATGAATGCTATATGAACTAATCATAATAATATTCCACATACAAAGTCACACAATAACGTTTGCTGTTTCAGAAGTGTGACTTGGCTTCTAACACCATGCCTTAGAATTCTGTTTTTACACTCATACCACGTATCAACACTGTGTGTATCGTACTGCTGCCGGAGATGCAACGCGAGAAGTTCCTGACGATCGTCTCCGTAGCAAACTGCATCCCGACGGAGGCTTCAGTGTCCTCCTCATTCTCATCATCGTCGTCGTTGACAACGGCCGCAGGGCTGACCAGCGCCGAGGACGACGACGTCTCAACGTCAGTGGACGAGTCGCACTTGACAGACACTTGGTCTTTTGACATCACCACGCACCGCTCTTCCACACCGCTACACACACGTGACGAGCATGCTTGTAATATTTAATGTTATTATTATTATAGAGGCCTGATGTAGTTAAAACTACTGAAAACGGAAGTTCAGTAAAACGGCACGTATTCTGGCCAGATACAAATCAAGTCATACCCAGGTAAATTTGTACCTGGTCAAGTCGTACCTGTACGTGGTCAAAACATACCTCCGTGTAGCCAAAATCGTGCCCTATTTGGTCAATTATAATCAGACTGTTACATATAGATATTTATCATCAATACTCTGACTGTACTAATACTCGTAACAACCTAATTTTTTTTCTACAAAACAGTCCACGTGTCACGTGCGAATCACAAACAATATCACTAGAATCACTGCTGTTAGCAGTCGTAAGCAGCTGTTAGGCCTACACACCTTTCCGCCCGTATGTGCTAACAATGTTATTCTGTTACGACTTGACGTGAGTATGATCTGACTGAATACCTTCTGTCTGATGGTCCTTCAAACAGTGCAGCCTAACAAACAGCATCAAAGCAGTATCTGATTGGTGTGGGAATGACGTCTAATTAATGGAAAAAATGTTACAACACAACACCGGATGTCCTTCCTGCCGCCCAACCAACAGAACACAGCACTGAAGGCTGTTAGTGATCGTGAGCAACGTCACGGAAATATCTGCTGCGGACACGAGACAAAAATGTCAAAGCAGCTGACAGGCTGACCTGAACGTGTGGTTGATGCACACAACGATCTGTGGCTCTTCAAATGTCGACTCTGTAACCACGCTTGCCGATGTCTCAAGCCAAACGTATCCGCCGTACCTCGCCATGTACCGATACGGACCAGTCACCGTCTGGCCCTTAGAAAACACTGCAGTCACACACACACGAGCGCTACAGGTGGTTTAGCGCTGTGGTAGCGTCGTTCGTCGCACGAAGTTGCTCAACGTTGAGCCCGGTTAGTGCTGGGATGGGTGCTGGGATGGGTGACCGTCTTTGGGCGGGTATACAACCTCGGTATGTAACCAAGCCAACTAGGTAAACTCAGCCTTGCATCCATCTGGGGTCGCTAAATCGAGTACCAGCCTTAATTGGCTGGGGTAAAGGCGGGAATGTCACCTCTGCCGGGTGGCAGGTAACACTGTGTGATCCCATGTGGCACGTGAGTTCCCGTAGCGGTGTGGTGCTTGTAGCACAAACTGCTATACGCTTCCTTACCTTACAATACAATCACTATAAGTTTCTGCATCCACCGTTCGTACTTTTTGTTTGCGATTAGTATCATGTTGCTATTCCAGGTTTGGCCGAGTCTCTCGTAGTTTAGTTCTACGTGAACCTTCAGGACTCATGAAGACTGAAGCAGTATTATTTGAGTAAGGTGCCTTTCCTGTGACCTAGCCAACAGCATCTGAGATTTGAACAGCATGAGATTGAAAGCAAATATGAAAACAAAATTAATCATTAAAAACATGCTATTCCCAGAAGTCGTTACTTGTAAGCAGTCTGCAGCATGCAAAAATGTAAATGTATAGCATACACTAAAATCTACTGGATGCAATGACAGCAGAAAATTATTTTTAGTAAAACAAAAGCAAACAATTAAGACTGATTGCTATTGGTCCCAGCACTAGTTCAGAAAGGTAAAAACAACAGCAAGACTACAAAATTATAGAGAAGAAATATGTTAAAAGCTGATCATAAAATAAAAAAACACACCAAACAATAACAAATGTGCACTAAAGGAGTGTACTTATAAATGTAATAATCAGATGTTTTGGTGCTCTTATGGAATTGATGGAGTCAGTTAAAAGATTCCAGTGACTAAAAAACACATTACACATTCAACTGTCATTGTATAATGGCACGAAAAACTACTAAAAAATGGTCAGTCACCTGCCGGCAACAAGTGAATAATACGAAATGAATCTAACGATGAACTAAGTAAGTAAATGAGGCAGGCAAAGCTGACTTACAGACTCTGTATGCTCGTATGATAACATCGGCGTCCTGGGCATGGCAGTAGTTGTACGCCGACTTTCCGATCAGGTCTGACGGAGTGTAACCGAGCAGGCGACACACACTACCATGAAGCACAACAGAACAGAACACATCATGCGCCGACCACCGGTGAATCAGAGAGACCCAGTCGGACTAGCCAGGTTTCTACACATTGTAACTTTAGCACTGAGATGAGCAGTACATCACACAGATGAGCTGAAAATGGCAGGAAAACAGGCATTTAATAATATCATACAAAGATACAAAACTGACAAAGACCAAATTGATTCGGCAAAGGAAACTAAAGCAGTTGATGTTAGGTGACTAGAAGTCGTCGATGACAGCAATAATTTCAACAGCAATGTTGATTGTGCCTTTGATTATCGACCGTTTCTTGCAGCTTCACTACTGGCCACTTTAGTGGTCCAAGTTGAGTAATCGGTCAGTCTAGCTGTGTGCGTCTGTCTCCGTGTGTGTCAAAGTTTGTGGTCACAGGAAAGAAACAGGTCAGCGACGACTTTTTGGTTTCTGTCTTCCAGTGTGCATACTAGAGTTAGAACGATAGTACTATTGGACTACCAGGCGATGTCAGCACTATTGGAGACTATCGCTATCGCCGATTGTTCACTCGATAGTTTCTGCCGATAGTCTTTGCGATCGTTGAATGAGTCAGTTCACAATGCGAACATGTTTCCAACAAACAGTTGAGCATCGCTTTTATGAGTGGGGTGAGGAAGCGAGGGAAGATGCGGCCACTGACAGCATATAACACCGTCTTCAATCAGTCGGCTCTTGAACTGATAGACAGCGACAGCCGTGGTGCATGCCAAGGCAGTCCAGTCCAGCCATGGCCGTCATCATGGATAGACGATAATGGCTGTGGTCCAGCGTCAGGTGATGTGGCAGTACGCGATAGGAGGTGGGGGTGGCTAAGCCATGAAGATATTAAATAGGCTTGTGGGTCGTGCGACCTATAGATCGCTGCCAAATAATCGCTATCGCTGTCATATCGGCCGATTGTTTTCACTGAAAGTATAAACTATCAGATGTTCACACTATCATGCTAACCCCAGCGCGCCCTTGTAATAGCTTTGCTATGTTACGGCGTGTTAGAAATTGTCGTGGTATTATTATTATTATTATTATACCACATGTGTTACTGTAATTTTAGTAAAAGAACTTCCTGTTTCCAGAGTCTAAAGAAGTGACTCAAAAATCACTGACTAGAAATCATAAAAACTAAAAAATGACCTTTGCCTCACTTGCAACTTACTATGCACACATTATACATGCTACTATAGAACTGAACTGAATGACTCGGACTCAATGGATTAAGCCCAATGAATGCTTTCAATTAGCTGATTAAAACTCTTATAAATGGTGATGGGTGCCAAACACACACAAGAAAATTAAAACTATCAGAGAAACTGGACAAATGAACCGACAAACCAGTTGTCACAGTAGATGTACGTCATGTCCATCTTGTGACACGTGACAAACGTGTGGCTGTCAAGAAAGACGTCGATACATGACGGAAGCGGAATCAAGTGACAGTTGAGCAGAAAACAAACGACTCCTCCACCATGACCGAGAGACGACAGCGAATGCACCGTACAGTGGACTACCTGCAAGTAGTATCAACACGCTCAGAATACTCAGTTTCTCATCGCTCCATCAAAACACAATCAATGATGGACAGCTGCTGAAAAACTCGCCTGAAAACTTCTTTGTTTCGAAATGTACCTGATTAACTGAGTTAAGATTTCATATCTCACTTGACGGAAAACAGCTCACACAGGAAACGCTCTTCCAAGCCAATCTCTCGGCTAGTAATAAGGAAACAAAACCTGATATAAATAGCAATCAACATAAAATAATAAAATACCTATGCTAACACAAAACGCACAAACCAAAGATAAAAAAAACACAAAAAGAAACCTAAAACTAAACCAATAATCTGTATGAACTGCTCACGTTTGCGCTCATTACCGAGCACATCCGCCATACACAACACAGTACAGAACAGTTCTGATAATCTTCCCTCTAAACCTCCACACAAAAACATGGCTCTGACGCAGTCAACTGGAAGGCCGGGAGGTATGACCTATAAACTTGACAGTGACGGGTAGATACAAAAGTGCCACAGAAATATTATTACACCTGTTGTACACCTGAATACCAATATATGCACATAGAATGCAACACTGTGAACTCCTTTAGTGCAGAGGGCTGGGATGTAATTAGTGTCGTCAGAACAGCAACTTTAACCATCTTCCATGTGATCGACCACTAATAACTACTAGTCTGCTACTACTACTAGTTTTCTTCTTTAGCTGACACAGCTAAACTCCGTGTCAGCCCGAGTCGCTAGACAGTGGACATTGGTGAGTTGTACAGTAGTATATAACGGGCCGTTCTGTCACCGAACAACAACATTCAAAGCACTGAGGTTTAGCAACAATAGTAATGCATTGAACGGACCCTGTATCCTGACGACCGAGACACGAGTGCATGTCCTTTCATCATCATGTGGCATCTCATGCGGATGAGCAGCCTCTGATGACACGCTGCGGTTGCAGCAGCAGCAGAACTGCTCAGTGAGCCGCACTGACACCTGCTGCTGCTGCTGCTGCTGGTCACAGTCTGAAGCTCGCCGTGGTCGCGTGGATGAACCAGCTCGACGATGTTTCGTCCAATTACATCCATCTGATCACGTCAATGAAAATCACATCTCGAAATCTAATCAAGAAATTACGAACAATTTGCAGAAAAGTGAACCAATGCGATGAACTGAGCTATAACTGGTTACGAAAGTTGACCGATTGATTGACTCTTGAAAGGTTTTATATACCACTCAACACAAAATAGGTCGTTTCAACATCCCAGCCAATCTCTTAGCTAGTACTGAGGAAAACCATGACAGTTAGTTACATATCAACTGGGGTTTCTTATTTTTTTGCAGTTTTAAGTCTACCAGTACTAGCCATGTGTACTAAAAGATCAACATTTTCCTACGGTACCTTATGCAGTACTATCAAAATTTTTTCAAGACGCTTATCACATGTAAGAAAATGAAAACTAACATGCATAACAGAAAGTAAAGGGAGTTTGATGCATAATAACTGCTCAAGTCAATCACTGAACATTAAGACACTCTTTGTTACCTGTAAAATTCCTAGGTACGACTCAACGTTCTCTGATATGTAGATAACTTCACCATCGTCAGTAATCATTAACAGAAATCCACCAAGAGCCTTCAAATAGACTGGTTTCAACCCACAGTCAAGTGATGTCATGTGGGTTAATTCCTGAACATTTAACTCTGAAGAAAAACAAACATAAAACCCACAGTGAAATTACCAATACTTTATGAGCGCACGTTATATCATACAGAAGGCAATATACTTTACATATTATGCCAAGCTATAAAATTTAAACACAATGCCACAATTTAGAATGACATAGTAGCCGAATAGTTTTCAATTTTTGGCAACTGCGGATCAAGTCATCCTAGAAAAAGCTTTGTGACTGCTGAAATAGGCACTGGAAGCAGCGGCCACTGACAGGCATGCTGTCTTTGTGCAGGCTACGTAGTGTGCCATGCCACACCCCCACTATTGATACTCTGCAATCAGGATGAAAAAAAAGATATAGAGCATACAACACAATACAGACAGGTGGGTATAGGCGTGCAAAGCCCCAGTAGATCTGTACATGTTCATAAAGTACCTGCAGAAACAATGCGCTTCAGCTTTAAGTATGCAACAGCAAGGCGCACTGTCGACATCTTGTCAAGCTGTGGGTGAGCGGCACAGCCGTATGGCAGGACATCGTTGAGCTGCATAAACAGCTCGGCTTCTGCACTCCGCCGGTAGCGGGCCGCCTCCCGTGACACCTGCCGTCGCTTCTCCGAGTACCTGTAATTTTGTACAGCACAAACTAGTCACGACACAGACATAATTTATGTGTTCTGATGAACATATTATAGGTTAAGCAACTATGAACTGAAAAATAGTTAGTTAGTAAATGTGTATACAGATCCTGTAAAGGTTTACACGAATATGTCGGCCACCAATGGTTTTCAGTTACGATAACAGCATTATAGTGAGTAACAGCCAGCAAGAGCCGCCTGTGACGTAATCTCGGCAGCCTTTGATGAAGTTCACTATTCATTCATCCAGTCAGTCAGTCAGTTGCAAAAAAATGTCACGTTGCGCTAGCCTATGCTGGTTCCAAATTTCATCGTGCCGCATCATTCGTACGATTTTCATCGTTATCGTACACCTGTATACGCGCGCATCCCTGCTGTTCTATCAGACCGGTGATGTGCGGTGTTTAGGCAGCACGATGACTGACGAAATGTGAATAAATTGACCAATTAAGAATCAACGAACACTAACTTGCGTTTCTTCTTCGGTTTTACATCCATGCGACTCCTGCGCAGAATTCCGTACTAAATGACAAGTAAACATCACATTTTACTCACAAACCAATGTCAACCAATTTTTGTCATTGAAGCTGATTGAAAATTCCACAATGAATAGTGAAAGTTGTGTCTCAGGTTGTGTGATAATGGTAAATATGTAATGTTGGATATTTGGGCATAGGCAAAATCTGCTTTGTCATCTTACGCGTCATTATTAGGCCATAATCAGACCTCTAGCCCTAATATGCTACTACCAGAGCTGTTAAGTCTCAGTTGGCTACTACTACTTGATTATGCAGCGCTAGTTACGCTAAATTGTAAACTGAATCAACTATACCCATGAACAAACTAGCTACTAGCATGTCTGTAGTTTTAAGGAATAAAATGAATCATTGAATGTACAAGAGAGGGTTCATGACTTTGTCACTTGTCAGTTTGTCATGACGGGTTATAGGCCGAGTGCCCTAAACCCAAGCTGCGGTCATAACTTACACCTTCAACTCCATCAGTTCTAGTTTTTATCCTCGGCTACGTCATGTCTACAGTACAGACAGACGGCAGAGCAAACACAGATAACTAACGTGTCCTCAAAGATGCAGAACAGGAATGCCCTAATAAAAACGAGCTCTGCATATGCTGATATAGCGAGACATGCAAACCACTGAATCCTACCACAATGCAAAACTCCACATTTCCCGAATTCGGGATCATAGTAAAATATTATGATGCGGGTTGGCTTCAGCATGCAGGTAGCAAAGACACCAACCTATCCTGTTATGTGCCCAATTCCACTTTTTTGTTGCACTATGTGATCACAATTCACCAAGCCAACACTACAGACATGCTGCAACGACTGCATTATGCCCATTGCATAGTACACAAAGCTGGACGCTTGAGTGTGAAAAACAAGCGATTCATTGGTTGTCCCGTAGACAACAGAGGCGAAGGTGGTGAATTATCGTGGCAGCTGTATACCTCTATCTGAGACAGCTTCAAGCAATGTGCATAAGCGCAATCGATCTGTGTCACGCAAAAATATTGTCAGTAGATGAACACACACATTCATCATGATAGGTCTTAGTTACATGAACGACCCATATAAACTGTCTACATCAAGTTACAACAACTTAATTATCAAAATTTTAAAAATCTGGTATTTTAGAGCCATAATCAGCGAAAATCAACACATGATGCATTAGAAACATAAAACAAACAGTTCCTTTAATTTGTTCTTTATATAAACACTGACCAAAAAAATGATACCATCCATCATCTCTTCAACTGCGTATGACTAGCCATAAACGACGACTTTTCAAGCATTTCCACACAAAACAGCAACAAACTGAACTCTTTAACTAACAACATAAATGACCTGACTAACAAAAAACCATACTCCACGACTACACAACAGTGACAGGACCAAGAGAATAAGTGCAACAACAAGAAAAAGACCGAGATAGTAACATTCAAGACCAAGACACCGGATCTCAAGACCAAGAGAGTGACTTCAGGCTGTGAGATAAAGACAAGACAGTACCAGTAACCTCATAGACCTTACAGACCAATAAGCAAACACATTGAAGACACTAAACCTATCACTTAAACACTTTTGCGGCTTTCACTGAAGCAGCATAATTTTTGATTAGTTATTTTTACGAAGAAATAATACCTAATTCAGCCATCAATTCAGACACTTTAGTCAATATAGATTTCCAGTTGTCAGATATTCTTGTTTTATGAGAAAGCACCAAAAAAGATGTTTCTGCCAGTAACTTTCCTGATGCTTGTTGATTTAAAATTATTTTATCTATTGATTCAACAGCAAAATGATTAGTAAAATCAGCACCAACAAATATCCCACAACAGAATATTAAACCATTTATGCATTATCTTGAGTAATATGTGAGTTGAAAATGCCATGGTCAAAAAAGCAACTCAGCCACTCCAAATAACAGCTAAAAAATATTTGTCTAATTATGTGATAAAATTACTGCACGTAAACCAACAAACGGCAGTGAGTCGTCACTGATGCGTTTTGTCAGTCGTAGATATCTTGAACCATCTTGGTACTGAGGTACAAAACCACAACAATAATGGCGAGACCAAGACAAAGACCGAGACAGTGACATTCAAGACAAAGACGAATCCAACAGAGTAAAAATATTTTCGCGAGACATCATGAGACCACGACAGTGTCTCACGACTCATTATCACTCCAACGCAATACACAAAAAACAACAGCACAAAACCATAAAAAATAACCATAACCCACAAACCACGGTCTGTTATTCGTTAAAGTCATCATTTTAATTTTTTCTGGTCCGAGGAATGGTAGGTTAGCATGATGAAGCTCAATATCTGGATTTATTTCACTGGCTAAATTCAGCTGCACATGTCTACCATTTACGATTACAAATCACAGGTTATAATTGGCTGGGGTAAAGGTGGGAATGTCACCTCTGCCGGGTGGCAGGTAACACTGTGTGATCCCATATGGCATGCGAGTTCCCGTAGCACTGAGGCTTGTTGCATAGCTGCTATATGCATTTACCTACGCCTTTACAAGCAAAGCACTTGTGGGCCATGACTGACACACATTAGATAGATATTGAATTGTAGATATCAATCAGATGACTGCACTACAAATAAAAGCATACCTCAATGTGTGGATCTGTCTGAAAGGTTAACCGTTTAAACTAACGGCTGACAAACTATGACCATTCTCTGCTGCACATAAGTTACTGAAAACTGAAACTTCAAATAAAACCGTAAGTTCCTCTAAAATTTTTGCCGGTCAACTAACGGCCGATTACTTCAGCTTAGTCACCTAGTCAACTGCATGTCTAATGCCAGTATGATATGAATCCTGCTGACTAAACCTTCACCAACTCAGATGACCACAAAAGGCTGTCCACAGCATCTCAATGCCATATTCACTTAAACTACTTCAACATATACCTACAGTCAATCAACTTGTACGTCTATATGGCCCCTTTCACGTTGGAAATTTATTTCGAATTTCTATTTCTAAGTAAAACTTTCAAAATTTTTCTCTTGAAAGTAAACACTTTCACACTGAAAATAAACTTTCGAAAGCCATATGTAAACCAAATCATTGCCGCTTCGTTCAATGTTTGTAAACACTGGCTGACTGACCAATCACAGCGCTTCATAAGTGATATTTATGTCTGTACATTTCACACAATAGAACATGTCGTAAGCTGCGAAATAAAATTTCAAAATTTATTTCTTTCGAAAGTGACTGTTCACACTAGAAATTTTCTTGCGAAAGGAACTAATTTACATGAATTTCGAAATTAATTTCCAGTGTGAAAGGGGCCTAAGATGGGTTCTATGCACAAGTCAGAGATTAATGCCCAACAGTCCATTAGAAGTATTCATAGCATTTGTAGACCATAAGTCCCGATGGATGCTGATATTTTCTCCTTCACAGCCAAATACACTGTTTGTAGAAAAACCTCATTCCTTTTGAGTAACTACATAAAAACTACCAAACTTCAGCAGTCATAGTGACATACATACCCATTCAGACATGACACTTGACAAATGTGTGACCTTCACCTTTAACCTTTTGACCGCTGGGTCAACAATACACAATGAGCGTCTGCCATGCACTGTAATGTATACCAACTTAGGTGCTGACAGCTCAAGCCGTTTTCCTTCTAAACTGCGGACAGAAGAGAGAGAAAATAGATAGAGAAATAGACACACCATATCACCGTAGCTGATTCTCATATTTTAACTATGCGGAATCTCGAGAAGACATTTGGCACAAAACAGAATCGGACAGCGTCATCAGTCGACACCTAGCATCTGATGGAGTTCGTCGTCGTCAATGTCACTGGCGCCAGCATCAGCAGCCACTGACAGACTACAGTCAGTTGTATCACAGACACGGCTCGCGGCCACAGTCACTGGTCGCCTCGCTGGTTTAGACGCCGCTACGTGCGGCATTGGCGGCGATGAATGATAGTTGAAGCAATGCCGCTGAATTATCTCTTCATCCTCCTCAGCTATTATCTTCGTGATGCGATCTTCAAGCTCCGAATCGGATGGGTTCTAAGCACACATCACATACAGGTAGCAGCATGCACAAACGACTAGACTGCTAGTTATAAAAATGATTTCCAGTCTCACAGTCTAGTCACTGGGCCATGTTATATCAGCGATCAATACTGGCATTCAACAACAGTGATAATGCTGAATCAAGGCTAAATCCAATCACTATATTGTTATTGTACAATATTACTTTTACAGCATATAATCACCGTCTGTTCTACTGCCGTGACTGTCAATATAATACTCATTATTATGACATATGCCTACAGCAGGATGGCACTGAGCAATGCTGTGAGCCGTCTGTCTGTCCATCTGTCCGTCCCATGCCTGTAGCTCAACACTTGCAAGCTTTAGTGGGTAAATGTACTACTGAACCTGGCCAGCTAGAACAAACAAAATCCAATCAACAAGCTGACACCAGACGTTAGTAGATAGAAGATATTAACCAAACAACAGTAACAGTGATCCTACCAGACGTGAGTGATCACTGAGGTTCACGTCGCTGTCATCACTGTCAGCGTCGTCAGAAGACAAACTCTGAACATCAAAGATGTCTGACGATGCATCCACGTCCGACGACCCAGCAGCTTCAAACGACAACAGTCTGTGATAGAGCGCACTACGCTTCGCCGATATCCTTCGTCTTCTCTTCACCGCAACCTCCGAACCTCTGGACTCATCACGTGGTAGCACTTCACCGGCTGTGGAATCACCGACTGTCTGCGAAGAAGTGTTTTCTGGTATCAATTTACGATCTCGTGGATTGTGGTTATCACGAGCAGGCACTCCGCCGCCGGCAAAATTCTGCCGTTTACCACTGGCAGTTTTTACATCGGCCGAGCTATCTAATAAGCCATTATCGGTTTCGTGAACTTTAGCAACAGTCTTCGCATCAGAGCCACGAGCTTTCACGTCAACAGTTTTATCGACACTTCCACCAGGCGACTTACTGGAGGCCGGTGTGTTAACACCGTCTGTCGCACAGTCAGGAGTTCTTCTGGACGTAGAACTACAAAGTTCCGGTACAGCAGCTGCAGCGCCTTTATCTACCAACACTCCGCAACTGTCACTGGACACCTGCACACAGCCGTCACTGCCAGCACGGAAAGATGTCGCTGGCTCAGTCTTGATTCGATGGTGCTGTTCAACCTTCGTCTTTGTGCTTTTGTTTCCTACGCTCGTGTGGTGCCTGGAACTTGTCAGCGACCTGCCGTCAGAACTGCTGTGATGTTGGCTATCGACCAACGTGGCGTCTGCGTGTCCGTCCTAAATTTTGCATCACAAACACAAAATGGCAGCAGTCTGTGCAACAAGTTCACTAATCAATATGCAATGCATCCTCTGAAACGAGCGGCATCACATTATCCCACAATATGAACAAAGGTTCACAGCTCAAGAGTCACTGTGAACTGTAGCACTGGCCAGACAACTATATCATTTCACGGCTTTTTTTCCACGACAACCTTGGTAGCCGGCATCATTATTACGATTTTAGTAATTTCTGCAACCTTATATAAATTTTCAAAAAATCGTTCAGTCATCCACAAAAAGACAAACATCCCGCTGTATCCAAATGATGTGCTGCATATACTCGAGTTCTCCATAACACCAGCGTGTCATTCAGGTCCCACTGCCGGCAGCTTGCTTACAAAACTGAGACATTACTAACTCGTTTCTTACAAACTAATTTCATCTAGTACATCAATACATTACTCGAATCTAAACGGTTCAATAAACAGTTGATATTACATGAATGACAAAACACAACCACTTATGTTCTTCTCATTCAGTGACGACAATTAGCAGTGTAATCAGAAAGTGTGAAAAAAGCCGAGCAGTGATCGTTCAGTTACATTTGCCAGGTGCCGCCCATATGTACCACCATCTAATACACAGTACTTTGGTCCCACGTGAGTCTCCCCGAAACAGAATCTTGACTGGGTAGTTCAGCCATTTTTGTACAGCTCGACTTTTTTTACTTAACCCCCAAAATACTATGCGTTATATATGGTTTTCACTTAAGTCCTCTAGATGATGATAACAATAAATTTATGATAGCTCATTTTTATAGAACATCTAAAAGTGTTGACTGTGCTACTAGGAAGAGAAGAGAGCCTCTTGCCACTGAAGGTCCCCCATCTCAGACATGGTTCCTTAGACATACAGCAATCCACAAAACCAAACTGGCTCATAATAGGTTCAACTGTTTCTGCGGGGCTCGTACATGTGACTAACACACAGACAGACAGACCACTGTTAGTATAAATATTTGTGTTCTTTTGTTTGTTTAGGCGGCCAGTATAATGAGCGTATGCTTCTCTGGCAGCCTTTTGAGCGCTAGTATACACTGTATACACTGTAATATTTCTACTGCTCAGAAAATACATTTGGATTGAGTGATTGATTGATACAAAGTGTGTCGATGTATTCACAGGAATAGCACATATCTAACATCAGTTGCTATGTGAACAAGCAATGCAGACTATAATTACCCCGTGATTACTGACAACATCTGAAGGCAAGTGAAACACGGTTTTGAACTTGTCGTAGATAAGTGCGGCCTGACGACGAACAGCTTCGCTGCCTTTAAATTTTCTGCACTGCAAATGAAAACACACATTGTCGTGTAAGTGCCAAATTGCACAGTTTTGTTGATTATTATTCAGCCCTTGACTACAAGGTTGAATAAACACACTCTCTCACTCTCAAACATCAACATTAATATTGTAATGCTCTTCTGATATATACAACTAGGAAATTCCCCATTATTTTAACCTTTTCTAGTCATATGGTCACAAAACAGAGAAATGATCACTTTATGCTCAACAACGGTGTATCCATGAAGTATCAGGGACAGTTTCAGGAAAAGTACCCAAAATACTGCCATTAATGAGTAGACATCAGTACCATGTGCAATATTGCTATTTGAGATTTTTACATTTTTGTAGCTTTAGCTGTCACTGGTATAATGTTTACCACAACTGTACCTTGTAATTGCAAACTGTGTAAAAATGCAATCTAAAAGCATGTAAAAATACAAACATCGGCAGTTCACTTCCTGCTCGGTGACCTACATGTCAGTGACTGCATCTTGACAAGTCGGCAAACACTACTGTACTATTTCAAAAACTCACAACATGCCCAGCACTCAAACTATTTACTAAGTCCCTAAGACCATGCACACGGAATGTATGCTAACCTTCTTGATAGTTACAAGAATGTCGGCATTTTTCGCGAGAATATGGGAAGTAACAGGAAGCTTTGCCAACATGGACATAGCCACCAAACAGCTGCCAATGTCCTGTATACAAAAACAAACAACTGTGCAATATACAAAACTAAAGGAAAAGACAATTACAGATTATTCACAAATCACACTATGACCAGCTCTGCAGTCCCAATGATTCACAAACATCAGCACATAACATTTTCTAAACTGCTAGCATATACGATATGCATTTCCACACTTAAAAGACATCACAAAACATATCTCTTCCACACAGCCTTTAACATTACCCGTACCGAGACCCTCAATGCATCCGGATTCTTTTTTGACTTTGGTGCTATATAAGTCAATTATTTACTTACTTACCATACTTAAAATGATCTAAAACATAACACAGTTCATTATTCCGTATTACCATTCCTTCCACGTTTCTCCACTTTATTCAACAGCTTGGTTTTTACATGAAAAATGTCATCTGCCAATAAATCCATTGCATAATTAGGATTTACAAAAGACTGACTGCACAGAGCAGATGTCTGGTTAAAATGAAGTTGAAATGCTAAATTGCTATCTACATCCATGCACGTCTGCATCCCAGTTGCAATCAGGAATGTGTCGACGGATGTTTGCAGTCACACACCAGAAAGACGAATGACGTGTACTTGCAACATGATAGAAATTACTCGTGTATCACAAACACATGTACAAACAACAGCAGCATAATAAGGTCACGTGACCTGCAACAAAATCCAGTGACATCCTTCACTGGCAGCCACATTTCTGTTACGCTATGTAACATTCATCAGAAAGTAAGCGATACAGACCATGTCATCAACGCTGAGCGACTGTTTTATCTTGCTACATAAACGTGACAACTCATCCAATGTGTGCTTTGCTGAACAGAAAATACAGACAAACAATATCTGAAAATTTTTTTTTTTTTTTACATAACGAGAAGTCCCTTATTCAAGGCCACAACAACCACTTTCGAATGCATTGCTCAATAACCTAGTCAGAATGATCCACAAAAACTGGATGGGACCAATTCAGTAATTTTGTGTTGCCAGAACTATCAAAGTCAGTACCTCGTCCAGTGGTGAATTTTTTACAAGCCAAATGCTCTTCCTGTCGCCCAACTGCGTCAAACTCAATAAGACTTTATCGTTCTAAAGCCCGTATGACATGACAATTAAAGTTTACTGGTGCAGCAACCGATAATGCGTTTCAAGTTTCAACTAACTGCCCCACCAGTCCACTGGATTCTATGCGCATTCTATGTTCAGGTTATACTGGAAACGAAAATTTAATGTACATAAGGTGCAAGCATCATCATCCGCAATGTCACTGTCACAGGTGCCACTAATCAGTACACACAAGTCGCTCAAAACAGCGGCTAAAAAACTGGACTTCACGGTCAACTTAAAACTATAGTGGAATGCTGTTGCCTGAGCATCCATACTGGTCAACAATAGTCAAACACTTCCATCTGACTGACAATCTCCGGCTGCCATCCTCGTTGAGATTAACTAACAAAGCCAAGAGAGAACATATGACTTTGGATACAAGCAGTGACGAAGATTTCATTAACCAATTGCAGCTAAACGACGGATACGCAAGTACAATAAACACACAAAGAGTTCACATCTACAATATTAAACGAATATGAATAAATAAATGCATACGTTGAAAATGACAGTACGGTGTACATGTACTTGAAATAGTTTTCTTAAATATTCGATAAACACACAATATAAATCAAACATGACATAACAGGATCGTGCAATAAAGAAGACTTACAGTTCTTATCACTGTGACCTGATGCTCGATGGATACGTTTTGCACACTTCTCATCACTTACTCCAATACAGCCAGCACTGCAACAATATTAAACAAAATTTCAATAAATCTCATTGTATTACTTGCACATATCTATTTCATAGACAACCATGTTATGGCCATAATGCCAGTTAACCCACTAGCCAGCAGCAGCAGTCAAAAACTGTGGAATTTTGTCGCAGCAAAGTTTACTGCCAGCTTACAACAGCTGGTGACAAACTAGTGCATTTGGATAATTGAGCAGATGATAGTCTCCGCAGCAGTACCACCAACACCATCTCCTTAATGTCTATCATTTGCATACAGCAGAACTACATGTGTGTCAGTTTCATACTCTCAACTGTCCGACTGATTTTGCTTGAAGCACTCAGCATCTTTAACAACAAATATTCAAGTGCGGCTGCCAAAATGCAACTGATCTAGCTCATAGTTTCCCATATCTCTACTTACAATCCTTGGTAACACAAGCTTCTTTTATTACAACGTCAATCAATACTGTAATTTATATTTTGATGCTTTGACACTGATTGGTCTGGCGACTGGATATGGTAAATTAAAAAAATGGTCAGTACTATATGTGGCATGAAAGGATAAAAATGATGGGATCAAATTCAAACAAAATAAATTAAACAAGCACAATGCTCAACAGAGATATGACTAAGATAGTATTAAGAGAATATAAAAAAATCTCTGTCAACTGAAAAAGGAGAACCAAGGACAGAACCAGTTAGCCAATGCCTGCTTGAAAAATGGCCACAAATGGCGTGTGTGTTTTGAAACTGTTGGTCACAGTGTGAGGAACACAGCATCTAGGAAACCTATCACTCCAGTCCAGCAACTGTAAGTCTACTCCTACACAGATTTCTAGGGTACAAAACAGCCTGTATGAAACAGAACAGACAAAATGGCCTATGCCTATTAAACAAACAACAAAGTCTATCAAGTAGAAACAAGCTGCTGGAATATATTTATTGTAAAGACTTCCCAGACTGCAAGCGAGCACCGATTGTTCAATTCTGTTTGCCAGGTGGCAGCCATATGTAGTAATCGGATACATGGTTCATTTGGTCCACCTGAGTCAACAACCCAAACGGCATCTAGACTGGTTCAGCCATTATTGCAGAGCTCGCGGCAAACACACACAGACTTACAGTCAGATCACACTGAGTATACACATCTCGAGCATCAGCCCGTATCTATCACTCAGTGCACGTGATGCGGGCTAAAACTAATGTAATCATTACATCAATGTGCACAGAAATTACTATGTCACAGATATTAACAGACAGGCAGTGAAACAACCTTTCGGATAAACCATGACAAATATCCTCAGCAACGTTTCCACTCTCCGTCTTCAAACGGGTTCTGTGAGAATTTCTTCGACGCCGACAACTTATTGCTGGTAAACTGGACTCAGTAAAAGTATCAGTGGTTGCATCTGGCAAATCAGTGCTCTGATCCACAGTTTGGGTCTTAGCAATTATTATATCATTTTCCACACTACCATCAGCAGCAAGCAACTCTTCATGAATTTCTTCACTACAAACTGTGACATTTACCAATTCGGCAGATTTTTCAGCTAAATTTGAACGCAAGTCCGTTTGACCATTCTTGGTGACTCTCTTCCGACGGGCTCTGTGACTTGTGTCAGCACTTTTTCGATGCCGACTAGATGCTGTTATTCTTGCCGGTAAAGTGGCCTCTGTCAAAGTACTGGTGGATGCATCCGGCAAATCAGTGCTCTGATGTATAATGCGACTCTCAGCACCTGCGGCAATTTCCAGATTACTGTTGAGATTCTGATCAGCAACAAGACGTTCTTCACGATTTTCTGCACTACAAACTGTGACATTTAACGATACTGCAGAATTTTCTTCCGAAATATTATCACGAAAGTCCATTTCAACATTCTCCCTCACTGTCTTTTGAGGGTCTCCGTGACATTTATCTAAATTTTTTCGACGGATACAAATAGTTACTATTCTTCTTGCCGGTAAAATGGACTGTGAGGAAGTATTAGTGGATGTACCTGGCAAACTGATGTCCTTATCCGCTATTTGGCTCTTAGCAACTATTATATCACTCTCTGCACTACGATCAGCAACAGGCAACACTTCGCGATTTTCTTCACTACAAACTGTGACATTTAACAATTCGGCAGATTTTTCAGCTAAATTACAACATAAGTCCGTTTCAGCATTCTCTGTGACTATCTTCCGACAAGCAGTGTGACTTCGGTCAGAATTTCTTCGACGGCGACAAACAGGTAAGGTTCTTTTTGCGGGTAAACAGGATTCTGCAGAAGTATTGGTGAATATATCGGGCAAGTCAATGCTCTGATCTGTTACTTGATACTTGGCATCTGTGAAAATTACCACATCACTGCCAACATTATGATCAGCAGCAGGCATCTCTTCACAATTTTCTTCACTACAAACCGTGGCATTCAACAATTCGACAGAATTTTCTGTGGAATTATGATAAAAGCCCACTCCAGTACTCTCGCTGACTGTCTTTCTACGGGCTCTGTGACTTCTGTGAGCAGTATTTCTACGGCAATGACTAGCTGCTGACCTTTTCAGTGATATTTTGGACTCCGAGCCACTGCTGTGGACAACAGCCTGAGGAGAGCTGTGATTCATGGTTTCATGATCAGTATTTGTGGTAATTATCTCACCACAACAGAGATTATGACACCCATCATGATCTACACTGCCACTTAATGACGGTTCTGCATCAAAAGTGTTGTTAAGTTCAGCTGAATTCACCGACTCACATAAAGGCAGTACGTCATCAACACCTACGTCATTAGATAGTTCAGTTGTAACAGTGTCACAAGAGATGATGACCTCTGCCTCAACAAATGCCGAGTTTATTACAGCAGATGCCGAGTCCATCACATCATTCGATACATCCATGTACACTTCACTGTCTTCTGCATTCTCTGCAGGCAAGCTATCTAATTCACCAGCCATTGTGAACATATCGGTATCTGCACCCATCCCAGCACCCATATCACTGCCAGAGTTCTCGTTCGTATCAGGCAAACAACTAAATCCGTCAGAGAAATTAGTAGATGCATTGTGCATTTCACTGTCCATTGGACGTACGTCAGTTGCGCTATTATCTGTTGCGCAAGGATCATTCAGTACACTGCTCAGAACAGGTTCAATTTTGCAGGTTTCTGCAGTATTCTCATTCGTATCAAGCATACAGCTCAATCCGTCACAGGAGTTAGTGGATGCATCATACATTTCAATGGCTGTCGGCTGTATCTCAGTCGTGCTTTTATCTGCTGTGCACGAATCATTATGAATTGCACTACTCAGAACAGGTTCAGTTTTACGGGTTTCTGCCGTATTCTCATATAGATCATGCATACAACTCAATTCGTCAGAATAATTAGTGGATGTATCATACATCTCACTGGCTGTTGGCTGTATCTCAGGCATGCTATTATCTGCTGTGTAAAAATCATTATTAATTGCAATGCTCAGAATGGGTTCAACTTCACAGGTTTCTGCAGTATTGTCATTCAGACCAGGCATACAACTCAATCCGTCAGAGTAATTAGTGGACGTATCATACATTTCACTGTGTCTTGGTTCTGTCTCAGTTGTGCTGTTATCTGTGATGCAAGAATCACTACTTGCTCTACACAGAATGGGTGCAACTGGTTCAATTTCATGGGTTTCTGCAGGCCGTGCGGCCAATAGGGGGTCATCACTCTTACCAAAGTGATCAAATCTGTAACAACTATTATCAGATGCACTTGGTAATTGCCATCTATCGACGGAACCGTCTTCCACATATGAATGCATACGCTTTAACAGAGGACTGTTACTTTCCGCAGACAAAATATCTTTGTTGGCTCCATCACATGGCATATCATATTTACGATCATCTGCTACCATCCAACCATTCCCCTCAACTTCAGTTACATTCATATAATCTTGTTCAGGCAAAATTTGTGTGTCTTCTGAAGCAGATATCGACATCTGTGGACTCAGTTTTGGCATGCATGCATCTCCGTCCTCATCAAACTGAGATGCATCTTCGCCAGTGTCCTTTGGTGAACAAAGTGCGTGCAAATCACTTGGCAAATCACACTTTTCATATACATCACACTCGTGCAGAGTGCACGTTAAACTCTCTTTACTTTCAGGCACAGGACTGTTCAGTTTGTCATCAACCAATGTTGCAAGGTCACCAGCATCACTGATGCCCTGCAGCTGAACACTGTTACTTTCAGATGACTCAGTAATCATGCACTCAGCATTTACGACAGCTTCCGCAGTTGGCTGCTTCTTTGCACTCTTTCTCGATCGCCTAACCCTCACAGTGTGGTCATAGACAAAACAGCTGTCCATCAGTCGCCTGTTCTTCACCGGTCTTGATCTTCTACTCGTTAAAATTCCACAAAATATAACATCACTACTTAAAGTATTGGATTCAGAGCTAGATGCCACATCAACTGTTTCACCAGCCTCTGTCTCAGTCTTTGCATCTTTTATTTCAGACACTCTTGCTTTTACCCTGCAGCGGTGTTTAGTTGTTTGAGTTGTTTTTAATTCTGGCATCACTTTCCGGCGCCGACTAGTTTTCAACGACTCATCTGTAACAGGGAATGTGCCATTTAATCTGCTTCCTTTTGGACAGTTATCCTTCCGCACAGGAATCCCGTCTTTTTGGATTAGCGCAGATTCAGAGTCCATGGCCACATTACAGTGATCTGTAGCAACAGTGCCTGCACTGTCCACATTATTTGTAATGTCGTTTGTCTTGTTCATGTTCTTAAAATCATCAGCTTCAATTAAGTTCTCTTTCTGTGCATGATTGTCATTGTGGATGACTGCAGCAGTTCTTCGCCTTCTGGTGACTGCTCCCCGTTTCTGAACACCTGAGGAACCACAAAAATTACGGCAGTTGGCAGAAAAGACGTCTGTCTGTTGAGCATCAGTTTGTGTACTATCACCATGTGCAAGCTCACTGGCATCATTCACAACTGTTGTGGCACTCGTAACAGTCTTCTTTATTTTAGTCTTCTGCCTGCCTTTCCTCTTGGAACTTTGTATGACTGCAGTAC
>Ga0209782_1000097_pt1 | contig 36835 bp, 35 predicted proteins | sample WorMetmaBAHAMAS1_FD_187390 | JGI IMG/M metagenome (GOLD analysis project Ga0209782, IMG submission 187390) | Marine gutless worms symbiont microbial communities from Max Planck institute for Marine Microbiology, Germany - Inanidrilus... | ecosystem: Host-associated > Annelida > Digestive system...
ATGTGTCCACACTCGGCGTCTTCGATCTGTTTGATCAATCCATCGATTTCGTCGCGGCGATTAACGAAGATATGGAAGATTTCGCTGGCATTAATTGATGAGCCCGCCACCATAATTCTCGGTTATCTGAAGTTGTTCGACTAAATGCACGTTGTACTAGTAAATAATGCTATACACTGTCGTATTTGGCAAGCGAAAGACGCGGTGCTGCGGGACAGCTTTTTGCTGACTGCGGCGCGAACATGGCCAAGCGCTAGAGAAGGGCGGGGCGCCGCCTCAGACAAGGGTCAACGTCGTTGCATCCACAAACTCCAGCCGCTCGAATGTGCTCCGGCACGGATACGGCCGGCTGGTCAGCCAATGCTCGGCGTCGCCGGGGCCGCGGATGACCGAGATCATCGATGCCGTCGTCTCGAAGCCGCCGTGCATGCAAATGCCGGAATCATGGTCCGAGAGGATCGCGGCCATGGTTTCGGGACCGATGCGACCGGCCTGCGCCTCGAGCAACTGTGTGCCGAGGGCCTGTCGCGAATAGGGGCCGGGGTCGGCAGAGGTGGCGCTGAACGCGGCGGCGAAATCGAAGGGCCTGTCGTTCCGCCAACGCCCGCGCTCGGCGGCGTAGGCTTGCAGGCCCTCGGCGGCGCTGTCGATGCGCTCGCGGATCGTCAATCCGTTGGAGATGTTGCGGGTGCCGACGGTGATCCGTTCCGCCGCCCACCAGGCGCCCGCAGTTTCCAGCACCCAGGCCTCTTGCCAGTCGGCGATGAGGAACGAATTGTGATAGGCGAAGCCTGGATCGTTCTCGGCACAGGCGCCGCCCTGCCCGAACGCCTCCGGCAGGGTCGTGATCACGCCGAGCGCGTCCCGCGCGCTCTCGCCCCGCTCGATCCCCAGACGCAGAAGGTCCATGCCGAGGAGCGCTGGCGGCCCCAGCGGTTCATGGGTCCACACCGCCTCGTTGCCGATGACCACGCCGGCCTCGTTGGCGCCCATCTCGGCGCCCCACATCCAATCGATCTGCGAGAGAATGACGGAGAGGGTCCGTGGCGCCTGGGGCACCTCGATGTACGTGCAACGGACTGTCGTGCCGGGCGGATGGGTGGCGGCCGGATAGCGGCGAATGCCCTGAGCTTCGCCGGCCGGGCGATCGGAGTTCTTGGCGAAGACCACCGAACCGTCGACGGTGGCCGGGGCGAGCGCAACAAACGTATCGCACATGGTGGGCGGTCCTCCCGCCGGCCAGTGTAACGCAGCTGGGCTCCGAAACAGCAGGGCGTTAGTGGGTGGACCGTCGGCCTTCGAGGAAGTCGCGGTCGGTGGCGACAGCAGCGGCCATAAAGTCGAGGAAGGCCCGAACCCGTCCGCTCCGGCGCAGGTCCTCGTGGATCAGCAGCCAGAGCCCGGTGGTGAGTTCGGGTTCGGGCGGACGGATGCGCACCAGTGCCGAGTCGCTATCGCCGAGGAAACAAGGAACGAAACCGACTCCGACTCCGGCTGCGATACCCTGGTATAGGCCGAGCATGGAATTGGAGCGAAACGCGGCTTGGGCATCGGGGACGTGTGTCCGCTGCCATCGGGCCTGCGGGATATGCGCGAGGCTGTCGTCGGGGACGACCCACGGTAGCGTGTTTAAGACGTTGAAGCCGGCATCCGCCGGGAAAAGGTCACGAGCACCATACAACGCGAACGCGACGTCCGAGGCACGGCGGCCGACCAGGTTTTCGGGCGGGTTGCGGGTCGGACGAACAGGCACGTCCGCCTCGCGTTTCGAAATGTTGTAGAGCCGGTTGTCGACGGCGAGCTCGAGAGTGATTCCCGGATACGCGTCGCGGAATCCGGAAACGTGCCGGCCGATGTAACGATACGCGATGTCGTCCGAGACAGTGGCCCGGATGGTGCCGGTGAGCCTGACATCGCGTCCCGACAGCCGGCGGTCGAGCGCGACGACCTCATCGGCGACGCGCATGGCCGAAGTGCGAATCTCTTCGCCAACGGCGGTAGGCGCGTATCCCGTTGGCAATCGGTCGAACAACCGGTCGCCGATTTGTGCTTCGACGGTACGGATCCGGCGAAACACCGTCGAACGATTGACTCCCAGACGGCGCGCGGCGCCAGACAGGCTGCCAGCCTCAGCGACGGCGAGGACGTAGCGAAGGTCGTCCCAATCAGTGGCCATTTGGTGATCTGTGCGTTTTTGCAAAGGTATTACGCAATATTCAGTAATTACCTTGCGATTTGCAACAATCTAACCTGCACATGAGTTCAATGCGGGTGGGCGTAGGGATGAAAAGGCGGTCCCGCCCCGGCCAGGAAACGACGGAGAGACCGATGATCGATTCTAAGACCGCACCTTACGCAGCACTGCTGCTGCGCGTGTCGTTGGGCGTGATGTTTGTCGCCCACAGCCTGTACTTGAAGCTAATGGTTTTCTCCCTTCCCGGAACCGCGAAGTTTTTCGCTTCGCTCGGGCTGCCGGAGATCGCCGCCTACGCCGTTTTCGCCACCGAGGCAATCGGCGGGATCGCTCTGATCGTCGGTTTCAAGACACGTCTGGTATCCGCGGCGCTCGTCCCGGTGCTGCTTGGTGCAACGTGGGCCCATACGGGCAACGGCTGGCTGTTCACCGCGGAAGGCGGCGGATGGGAGTACCCGCTGTTTCTGACCGTTGCGGCGGTCGTCCAGTCGTTGCTTGGCGATGGCGCTCACGCGGTGTCGTCGGTGGTCGGACGGCAGCCGGCCGCGGAAGCCGTTCGATAGCGACAGCGATCGGTTCTCGGCGGCGGACTGACCTCGCCAATGACGTCCGCCGCCGTAAACGTTTGTAGGGCTTGAAATCGGCATGAGGAGTTGGCCAAGTTAGGGATACGGGATCACCCCTAGGTTGCCGACATGGAAACACGCCACGCCAAGTTCGAGATCGGCCAAATCGTGCGCCACCGGTTCTATCCGTTCCGGGGCGTGATCTATGACGTCGACCCGGTGTTCGCCAACACCGAGGAGTGGTGGCTGTCGATCCCCGAAAACGTGCGTCCCCACAAGGATCAGCCGTTCTACCACCTGCTCGCCGAGAACGCTGAAACCACGTACATCGCCTACGTGTCGGAGCAGAACCTGCTGGCCGACGAGACGGGCGAGCCCGTATCCCACCCCAAGGTCGGCGAACTGAGAAACGGGGCGGAAACCCCGCGCAGCACGGTGCGCCCAACGCGCCACGCGGGGCGGTTACGGCCTATGCGCCGCCTTCGTAGCGGAACGACACGTGGATGCGGGTCCGATACTCCACGACCTTGCCGTCCTCGACGCGAAGATCGAGCTGCTCCACTTCGCCGATCCGCAGGTCGCGCAGGTGTTTGTAGGCCTCGGCGACGGCGTTCTGCGCCGCTTCCTCCCATGATGTCGGGCTGCTGCCGATAATGCGGATGACTTTGTAAACGGACATGGATTCCCTCCCTCGACGGTCTAGGTGTCGTCGCGAAGGGCGGTCTGGCGGGCGCATGGTCTGTGACCAGGAGCCGCGACGGCGCGCAGCATCACCCGACGCCCAAACGCGGCCGCCCAGGCGAGACTCGCATGTATAACATATTATTCATTTTTTTTCTATCTAGGGTTTCGTTCCTCGCGGTATCCGGACGCGGACGACGCACATGATCAGGAGTTCGAGCTCCGAGCGGCCCGTTGCGCCCTGAGCCCCTGTCGGCTCAGCTTACACGGCGCAATGACCCCGAAACCGCAAAAATCACATTGAATAGCAAGACGCTGGCTGCAATCCGATCAAGTCCCGGGGACGGGTTTGACGGAGCGTGTCGGTCGAATTGTCACAAAATCGCAGCATTCCAGGTTGAGAAATGCGCGAACCCTTTGTAACGCATTACGTTCTTTGGTTCGGCACAAATATTGCATTCTAAGATAGATCCGCGATGGTCCCGGCCTGCCGCCTCGACGGCACAGCCGTTCGCCTCGCCAACCAAGAAACGTGGGTGGAGGAAAACATGCGTCCGATCCACGGACTTTTCATTGTCGCCTTGGCGTCGATGGTGCCGGTCACATCGGCATATGCCATCGACAAGAACGGCGGTGGCCGCCAGGGCATCAACAATCCCGGTACCGCGGCCGATCCCTACCCGTTCGTGCCGGTCATCTGGGTCGACAACGACGGCGACGGGGATTTCACCGACGCCGGAACCGGAAAGTGCACCGGTACGTTGGTGGCGCCCAAGGTGGTCGTCACCGCCGGCCATTGCTTCGATCAGATCGCCGGCGCCGACAAATCCATTCCCGCCGACCGGGTCAGGGTCGACTTCGGCAATCTTCCAGGTCCGAACGACGCCATCGACAATACCGGCGGCGCTCAGCATCCAAACTATCCACCCGCGCCCACGCCTGACACCCGTAGTCCACCGTTCGGAAACGACGTTGCCTACATCGAACTGGCCACCGCGCCGGAGACCACACCGGTTCCGCTCTACCGACCGCAGGCGCAGGTCGGCGATACGAATGTACAGGTCGGCTACGGTGGCAATCACGCTGTTCTCAAGGCGCAGGGTGAGACGACCATCGACGCCCTTCACCCCGGCGGCGGCCACATTGTCTCGACGATCAACGCCGGCGAGACGTTCATTGAGGGGGGCGATTCCGGAGGTCCCGGGTTGATCGCCAACTCGAAGGGCGCGTTGCGGCAGAAAACACTGCCCGAAGACGCCTACCTCCCCGGTTGGGACAAGCGCGGCCGTGACGTATTCGTCGTTTCTGCCGTTCATTCCGGTCCACCGACCAGCGGAACGCTCGGCAAAACCGACGATGCCAGCATCCTCGACCAGCGCGGTGCCGCCGAGGACAATCTCCGGTTCCTGAAATCCGCGCTGCCGTTGCCCAACGAGATCACCATCCGCCACAATCTCGAGGTCGATCCCTTCTCCCTGCCCGACGACGCGGTCATCGGTATGCTCATCTCGGCCGGCTACGAGGACGGCGGCGACTACCTGTTCAATCCGGTGCTGTGGGAGGAGGACACCGACAACGCCTTCTTCGACGCACGCGACATGGCCCTCGGACCAGTCGAAAACCACGACGACCTTGTCGGCTACGGTTTCGCCGCAGGGACTTTGCCAACCGGCGCGTCGTTGGTCCATGCGTGGGACTTCACCTCCGCGCACGCGCTGAAGAAGATCCTGGACCCGACGACCGCGTTCGACGCCGACGAGCCGCTCGATTGGTTTCTCGAAATGCCGCTGGACCTCGGGCTGGAGGATGCCGGATTCGGACCGGTATTCGACCTGTTCTTCGACATCGACGACCTCCTCGTCGACATCATGACCGTGTCGCTGTTCGACCTTCAGGCGGATATCCAGAACGCCGAGAACCACATCTTCGCCGGCGATGCGATCCGTGGCGCGTTCGCGCTCTTCGAGGTCTCCGAACCGCCGGCGTGGACGGTCTTCCTCGCCGCGATGCTGTCGCTGCTGGCGTTGACGCGGCGGCTGCGACCGGCCGCGTGACCGCACGCGCCCGGATCAGCCGACGTCCGGGTTGAGCGTGTAGGTGCCGACGTAGCTGCCCTTGGCGAGCACGTGGCCTTCCAGTGCCGCCAACGCCTCGGGGCCGCCGAACCGACCCGACAGCCCGAGGCTTTCGACGTCGAGCGCGTAGACGGTGAAATGGTAGTGGTGGACGATCTCGTCGTTCCACGGCGGGCACGGGCCGTCGTAGCCACCGTAGTCGCCGCCCATGTCGGCATCCCCAGCGAACCAGTCCGTGTAGTTATTGATTCCCCGCACGCCATTCGCCGTCGGCCCGGGATCCTTGCCGCCGGCGGTAACGCCCTCGGAGTCCGCGCCGGCATCCAGCGTCGTCGTGATGGCGGGGATGTCGACAAGCACCCAATGGAAGAAATCGACCCGCGGCAGGCTCGCCGGCACCGTGCGGCCTTCCTGATTGACATCGTCGGGCTTCGACGGCACGTCGGGGTCATGGCAGATGATCGCGAAGCTCTTGGTGCCCTCGGGAGCGCCCGACCAGCGGATGGCAGGGCTGCGGTTGCCGCTCAACGCGACGTGACCATCGGACGCCGGCGCCTGCACGGCGAACGCGTAGTCACCTGGAATCGGGCCGCCGTCCGCCCAGGCGTCGATGGTGACCGTCAGGTTGTTCGTCATGTCCCCCTCCCTTGGTGTGCGATTGCCGACCGACGTTAGAACAATCCCTGCACCGATTGAACCGCCGTCTTGGCGTCAGCGGTGTTCGCTATGGCCGAGGTCGCGATCGGGTGCGACCCGGTCGCGGACGGCCTGCTTCAGCTCCTTGATGTCGGGAAAGCGCCCGGCGTCTGCCCGCGACCAGACCGTCTCGGTGCCAACGCGAACCTCGAATATACCTCCCGTGCCGGGCGTCAGCGTAACGCCGCCGATATCGCCCTCGAACGTCGTCAGCAGTTCCTGCGCCATCCATGCGGCGCGCAGAAGCCATCGGCACTGCGTGCAATAGGCGATCGTCACAACGGGGCCGGTCGGACTGGCGTTCATCGGCACATCACCCGCCGGTCGCCGGGGCGCCCGCACGACCGCCCGCCCGCGCGGCACTCGCTTGACGCCGCGCGCGATAGGCGGAGATCAGCTTCAGCGTCCACTTATACCCGGCGATGCCGCCCATGACGGCCCACGGCAGGCTGCCGAGGAACAACGGCAGCCCGAACTGGTCGAACAGATTGATGGTATAGACCCAAAACGACTCGTACCACGTGGCGTCCACTTCCAGCGAGGCCGTCAATTCCTGGGTGAACTGCTCGTAGCTCTCCAGATCGTCCCATCGTCCGAGCATCAGCCATCCGGTGACGACGAAGGCGAAGTAAAAGGGCGCAACCGTCACCACGTTGGTCAGCCCGGTCCAGGCGACGGCCACCAGGTAGTTGAAATCCCAACGCCGATTGAAGAAACGGAACAGCACCCAGAACAGCGAAACGAGGGCGATCTGGACGCCGACCGTCGGCGTCAACGCCACGAACACCCCGATCAGCACCCCACGCGCCGTATGATGCGGGCGGTTGCGGGCGCGCAGGATCGGCACCACCATGCGCAGGTACGTGAGCCGCCAGAGACGTTTCCACCAGCCGTAGTGCGTGGTCCTGCCCATGCTCGCGAATCGCCGCCCCTCAGGCCCGCCGCTTGCCGCGCCGGTGCCGTGGCCTTCGCCGAGGGGCAATGATATCCTTGAATGCCGTTTCGGGTCGGGTCCGGTGATGGGACTTGACGCCCATACCGACCGCGACCAACAATTGGTTCCAGATGTTCGGCGCGTACCTTTGAAGGGGCTCCAATAATGACCGTTGAATCTTTTGCCAAAGAGGCCGCAGGTTACTTGCGCGCCGAAGATATCGTTCAGAAAAGTGAAGATTTGGAGAAATATACACGGAACCTGAGCGGCTACAAACGCGATGTGCCGCTAGTGGTGCGGCCTCGGGGTCCGGACGAGGTGCAAAAGATCGTCGCCTCGGCCAACACCCATGGGGTTGCGCTCTACCCGTTCAGCCAGGGCAAGAACTGAGGGCTCGGCTCCAAGCTACCGGTGGTCGACGGGTGTATCCTGGTGGACCTCCGGCAGATGAACCAAATCCTCGACGTCAACACGACGTTCGGCTATGCCGTCGTCCAGCCCGGGGTCACGCAGAAGCAGCTCTCCGACCACCTCCGCCAGATGGGCGCGCCCTTCTATATGGACGTTACCGGCTCGGGCCAGGACACCAGCGTCATCGGCAATACAATGGAACGCGGTGTCGCCTACAATTCGCTGCGTGCCGACAAACTCCTTGGGCTTGAAGTCGTGCTCGGCAACGGCGAGGTCTTGAAGACCGGATTTGGGCACTACCCGAACTCCAAGGTGGCGGCGCTCTGCAAGTACGGTACCGGCCCGGCCCTCGACCAGGTGTTTCCGCAGTCCAACTACGGCATCGTCGTACAGGCGACGGTCGAGTTGCTGCCGGTGCCCGAGTACCAGTCGACGTTCCTGCTCAACATCCGCGACGAGGCCGACCTGGCGCCGACCGTGGACGCGCTCCGCAAGCTGACCCAGGCCGGGGTGCTGGAAAGCGTCGTCCACATCGGCAACCGCCGGCGCAGCGAGGTGACGATGACGCCGCTGATGTACCGCTACTTCGCTGACAAGGGCGAACCGATCAGCCGCGAGGAGGCCGACAGGCTGGTCCAGGCCGAACTGAAGGGGCCGTGGAGCGCGCTCGGCAACCTCTCGGGGCCGAAGAGCCATGTCAAGCACGCCCAGCGGCGACTCAAGGCGGCGGTCGGCAAGTACGGACAGATCCGTTTTGTCACCGCCGCCCTGGTCGACTTCGCCATCAAGGCGACGGGCATCGTCGGGCCGAAGAGCATCAACTCATTCCTCAACGCATCGAAAGCGCTCCTCGACCTGCCGCGGGGCCTGCCGACCAACGCCGCGCTGCACAGCACGTACTGGCCAGTTGCCAGCGACTCACCGACCCCGACCGAGCCCGACGAAACCGACGGCGGCATGTTGTTCGCGGCGCCCATCGTTCCCCAGGACGGCGCCTCCGTGATGGAGGCGATCCGCGCCACCGATGCCGTCGGCGACCGTCATGGATTCAAGATGGCCGTGACACTCAACATGATGCACGACAAATCGCTGGAAGGAGTGGTCAGCATCGACTTCGACCGCCGGGACGCCGACCAGTGCGCCAAGGCCAAGGCGTGCATGAAGGACCTCAACCAGACCTATCTCGACCTCAGTTTCAACCCCTACCGCATCGACATCGAGAGCATGCCGATCATCATCGATCCCGAGGACACGTTCTGGCAGACGATCCGCGACCTGAAGCAGGTGTTCGACCCCAACAACGTCATCTCGCCGAAGCGATTCAATCTGATCTGAGGGGACGAACGCCCGCGCGGCAACCCCATCGGAGATGGCGCCGATGGCCTATTCGGTGACCGTGGGCAACACCCTCTATCCGTTCGGGTCCCTGCGCGAGGTGCTCGCGAAGGCCAGTCCGGCGCGTTCGGGCGACGTCCTGGCCGGGATTGCCGCCGCCGATGCCGAAGAACGGGTGGCGGCGCAGATGTGCCTCGCCGACATCCCGTTGAAGGCGTTTCTCGACGAAACCGTCATCCCATACGAAGGCGACGAAGTCACGTGCCTGATCATCGACGGCCACGACGTAACGGCGTTCGCGCCGGTCAGCCACCTCACCGTCGGCGACTTCCGCAACTGGCTCCTCGGTGATGGTGCCGACACGGCGGCCCTGACGTCCTTGGCGCCGGGGCTGACGCCGGAGATGGCGGCAGCGGTCTCCAAGGTCATGCGCGTCCAGGACCTCATTCTCGTGGCCCGGAAGTGCCGGGTGGTGACCCGCTTTCGCAACACCATCGGGCTCGAGGGCCGGTTGTCGACCCGCCTGCAACCGAACCACCCGACGGACGATCCCGCCGGCATCGCCGCCAGCATTCTGGACGGTCTCCTTTACGGCAACGGCGACGCGGTGATCGGCATCAATCCGGTCTCCGACAACGTCTCAGCCGTCATCACACTGATCGAGATGCTCGATGCCGTGATCGCCCGCTACACCATTCCCGCCCAATCGTGTGTGCTGACTCATGTGACCACGACCCTCGACGCGATCAATCGGGGGGCGCCGGTGGACCTGGTGTTCCAGTCCATCGCCGGGACCGAGGCGACCAATGCCAGCTTCGGCGTCAACCTCGCTATCCTGGCCGAGGCCCGGGACGCAGTTCGGAGCTTGGCGCGCGGAACGGTCGACGACAATGCCCTTTACTTCGAGACCGGCCAGGGAAGCGCCCTCTCGGCTGATGCCCACCATGGTGTGGATCAGCAGACCTGCGAGGCCCGCGCCTATGCCGTCGCGCGCGCGTTTGCGCCGCTGCTGGTCAACACCGTCGTCGGCTTCATCGGCCCGGAGTACCTGTACGACGGAAAGCAGATCCTCCGCGCCGGCCTCGAGGATCACTTCTGCGGCAAGCTGCTCGGCGTGCCCATGGGCTGCGACGTCTGCTACACGAACCACGCCGAAGCCGATCAGGACGACATGGACGTCCTGCTGACGACGTTGAGCGTCGCCGGCTGCAATTTCATCATGGGCGTTCCCGGCTCCGACGACATCATGCTGAACTACCAATCCACGTCGTTCCACGATGCGCTCTATGTGCGACAGGTCCTCGGCCTGCGGCCGGCGCCGGAATTCGAGGCATGGCTGCGCAACGTAGGGATCGTCGAAGCGGAGAATCCGGCGCGGCTCGGCCAATCCGTCCCGCCGCCGTTCCGGCGTGCCCTTGTGCTCACAGATTGAGGCGTTCGTCGTGACATCCCGGCGGTCGCCACCGGTCATCGAAAACCCATGGCAGCGCCTGCGCCGATTCACCGATGCACGCATCGCTCTCGGACGCGCCGGCGTCAGCCTGCCGACACGGCCCCACCTGGAGTTCCAGTTCGCCCACGCTCGCGCCCGCGATGCCGTGCACCTGACGCTCGACATCCCTGTGCTGGAGACCGAACTCGCCGCGCGGCAGATCGAAACCGTCCGGCTGCGCAGCGCTGCGGGTGATCGCCGCACCTATCTGACGCGTCCCGACCTGGGGCGCCAGCTCGATGACGACTCACGTGAACGGCTGAGTGCGTTTTCCGCCGATGGCGGTGTCGTCTTCGTCGTTGCCGATGGCCTCTCGGCTCTTGCGGTCCACCGCCACGCCATCCCCCTTCTCGAAATCGTCCTGCCGCGTGCGACCGAAACGGGCCTGGAAGGTGGGCTGGTCGTCCTGGTCGACCACGGCCGCGTCGCCATCGGCGACGAGATTGGTGAGCGGCTCGGCGCGGCCATGAGCGTCGTTCTCATCGGAGAGCGTCCGGGTCTCAGCTCGCCGGACAGCCTCGGAGTGTACCTGACCTACGATCCCAGGGTCGGCCGGACCGATGCCGAGCGCAACTGCATCTCCAACATCCGCCGCGAAGGGCTCGCCTATGCCGAGGCGGCCCAAAAGCTGGTGTATCTGATGACCGAAGCCTATCGCAGACGGCTCTCGGGCGTTCAGCTCAAGGACGAGACGCCGGCGATCCAGCCGGAGGACACGGTGACGGGATCAACGAAAAACTTTCTCGTCGACGATGATGGCTGACACCTACTCGGCAGCGACGGCTTCGGTGTCGGTGGTTTCGGCCGCCAGCCATTCTGCGATGGCGTCCTTGGCGTAGTCGTAGCCGACCTCGGCGATCTCGCGTGCCTGCTTGTGGCCGGTGATGGGGAACCGCTCCACCGGCGGCTGCAGGTAGAGGTTGGCGCCGCTTTCCATCACCTCCATGCGCTTGGCGAGCCCGCCGATGGCGGTGGAGCGGGCGATGATGTCCATGATGTTGGGCACGTTCATCGGCTCGACGAACGGCAGCATCTTGCTCATCAGAACCTTGGTGCCGGAAAGTCCGAACTCGTACTCGTCGTTGGCGAGCAGGTCTTCCTTGGGGTTGACGTCGACGGCGATCATCTTGCCGCCCTCGTTGTAGCGTTCCATGACGTCGAGGGGCACGTTGTTGAGCAGGCCGCCGTCGACCAGCAGGTCACCGTCGAGGACCTGCGGCGGGAACAGTCCGGGCGGCGTGTTGGAGGCCAGCACGGCATCGGCGACCGAGCCGGAATCGTGGACCATCACCCTGGCCCGGCTGAGGTTGCACGAGACACTGAAGTAGCGGCGCCAGAGGTCTTCGATCACGGCACCGCCGCACATGGAGAAGATCTCGCGGGACACCTTGCGGCCGCGGAACAGCGACACCAGCGGGATCGTCACTTCCTTCTCGACCACCGAGATCCGCAGACTCTCGTCGAGCATCTTGTCCGTTTCCCACTGCATCGCGCATTCCGCGGCGATGAGCGCCCCCATGCTGGCGCCGCCGACCAGGTCGATGGGGATTCCGGCCTCGTTCAACGCGCGGATGATGACGACGTGGGCGAAGCCGCGGGCACCGCCGCCGCCGAGCACGAGGGCGACCGCGCGACCGGTGAGAAACCGCGTCAAGCGGGCGAAGTCGTCGGCGTTGCGCCGCCTCACGTGATAGTGGTTGCCGATTTTGCGGGCCGCCAGCCAAGCGACCGTGCCCGAGGGCACGTGGGTGTCCTCGGGATGAAGCAAGACCAGACTCTTGCGGACGCCGACGAGGCCGCCGTCCTCGAGCAACGCACCCTCGATTTGCCCGATCTCGGGAGAGCCGGCCGAGTCGGCAACGAACAGCACATGGTCGGCCTGGCGGACGCACCGCCGAGTCCAATTGGTCTGTTCGTCATCGGCGACATAGATGATGTAGCGATTGGCGAACTCCTGCTCGTTCAGCCAGTCGATCAGCACCGCGTTCGACGGGTGGTCGACGGCGGTCTGGGCGAAGCCATCGCTGCCGAACCGCTCGTCACACGCCTGGCTGGTCATGACCAGCGTCGAATCGATGCTGCGCAAGGCGTCGCCCAGCCACTGACCAACCTCGTTCACGGGCACACCCGACCGCACCGGGATGAGGGCGAACGTATTGGAGGTGTTCGACCCCGCCTTGGCCAGTGCTCCGGTTTTGCCGAAATGTCCGACGACGATGCGTACGAACAGGCGATTGATGACTTCGGGGTATTTGCGGAGCAGCTTTTCCATCGCCTCCTTGGGCATCTCCGCGACGGTCGTATCGCGAATGGCGCGCACATCGGCGGCGCGCGGGCTGGCCGTGATGACGCCCATCTCGCCGACACTGTCGCCGGGGCCGACCTCGTTCAGGAAAAGGCTGCCGCCGCCGACACGGTTGAGCCAAATCCGCAACCGTCCACTGATCACGACGAACAGTGAATCCGCCGGTTCGCCCTGTCGGCACAGCGTTTCGCCGCTGGCCACGGTGCGCAACTTCATCTCCGATTCGAGGTCGGTCAGGACATCTTCACCCAAGTCCTTGAAGATGCGGCTGGCGCGCATCACGGTGCGGAAACGGATGCGCTGCTGGCGGTCGGCCATGCGCCGGACAACCTTGCGCATGGCCTTCGAATCTTTTTCGGTGAGTTCGGCGAAGGCGTCGCGATGCAACTTGTAGACGACCGTCGTTTGCTTCGCCCGCGCCGTCGCGGTGCGCCGCCGGTCGCCCATCAGCGAGATCTCGCCGACGGTCTGACGCGGGCCGGGCTCGGCGAGGAGCTTTTCTTCGCCTTTCCAGTCGGACGTTACCGAAAGCTGGCCCTCGCGGATCAGGAAGAAGCCGTCGCTGGGATCCCCCTGAGCGTAGAGAACGTCGTCTTTTTCGAGCTGAATGACCTCGACTGCGTCGGCGATCTTCAAGTAGATCGTCGGATCGAGCTCGCGGAACAATCGGGTCGATGCAACGAACGCAGCAATGTCGGTTTGTTGATCGGTGTCCGCCATGACCGTGCCGCGCCCGCCGCCCGAATCGACATACGACGATGCCGGATCAAGCCCACCTCGCGCAGGCACGTGCCTTCCTCCGGCGCGCAAATCCTAGTTCATTTCCCCGCCATTTTGAAACAATTGATCTTTCCGTGACGCGACAATCGGTCAGCAAGACCTGCGCGTGCGAAAGCAAAGAACGTGGCGCCGATACGTCGGCGCCGCTCGCTCGTGGCTAGGCCGTGACGGGTGCTCGCACGGGCACGAACGCCCGTAGGATCGATACCAGAGATCGCCGCGCCGGCCGCGGCGGATCGCCCGCGCGCTGATACAGCTGGGTGTCCTGCAGGGCCACCTCGGAGATCATGATCCGGCGCTTGCCGGCGCCGGCCGAGAGTAGTTCGGCGTGGCGCGGCAGACCGGAAAGATGGACGAACCGGTCAACGGTCCAGACAGTATCGGGGTCTTCGATCTTGACGAAACCGTCACCCAGTTCGATTGTCGATTGACGCGTGCCAACAAACATCGGCGGTATTCCTTCTGCATGAAGAGCGCCGATATTTGATTTAATTGCGAATTACGTCAATATTATTATTTGTTCGTATAGTCGTTTCAAATTTTGCTCAAATTTATTATTGCAAAGACCGTCAGTCGACTGCGTCGATGCCAGTGCGTGATCAGTGGTGGGCTGGCGGGTGGATCGCGCCGCCGTGACCGAAAGGAGGCTCGGCGAGCCCGATCAGCCGGCTCGTTCGCGCAACACCGCGATCAGCGCCGCCATGCGGCCGGCGTTGGCTCGCAGAACGGCGGTGAACTCCTGGCGCAGGGTCTGCGCCGCGCTCATTCCCTCGACGACGATATCGAGGATCTTGGCATCACCATTGACGTCGCGCATGCGCCAGGCGACGACGAGCTGCCGCCCGTCGACAAGGGTCAGGCGCGTCGTCACGGTGGCATCGCCGTCGCTGATCCGGCGAGCGCCGACGACGGCAAACCGTTCGACATCCCGCGCACCGTCGAGCACGGCACCGTAACGGGCGAGAATGTAATCGGAGAAGGCGTCGACATAGGCGTCTCGATCCGCAGGATCGGCGCGCCGCCAACCCCGGGCCACGGCAAACCTGGCGAGCGTCGGGATATCCAGTTCCCGCGCCAGCATGGCCCGGAAGCGGTCTGCGCGGTCCTCGTCGGATAAGGTCTTGTCGGCGGCGATTGCCAACGCCTCGCCGCCGAGCCGCTCGATGGTATGGGCGGCGGTGCGTTCGAAACTTGACGAGGAAACCTCCGCACCGCCGGTCGGTGCGGCGGCAAGGGTGGCACTGCCCCCCGGCAATACTTCACGCTCGTCCGCCACTGCGGTGGCGGCGGCCATCGTCATCAGCAACGCAAAGCCTAGGATCAGGGTCACAGGGCGGCCAAACATCGGGGTCGTGTCCTTGCTGTCGTCTCTCTTTGGTCACAGCTTGTCCGCTGGGATCGCGAACGTCTGTGACCCCTGTCACGAAGCGATCGAATCTCGGTTGACGGAGGGCTTTTTAAGGCGACCTCCGGTAGTTCGCAAGATCATCGGTATTGGTTAACGAATCGTGAGGCCGGCGAAACGCTCCCGAAGGCGGCGTGACAGATGTCACGGCACCGTCCGGGCGTGGTGGTGTAACCTATCGGGCAATACAACCAGCCCTAACAATAGGGTGCTGTCGGAGGGAAGCGATGACCTGGGAAGACCACGGCGGAGAACTGGCGCTGGCGGTCGGCCTTTACCTCATGATCCGGTGCGCGGAGGCGATTGTGCCGAAGGCGGTTCGGGCGCGCTTGAACGCGCGCATCGCCCGTCGGCCGGCGGCTCGGCAATCGTCGGGTGCGGACAACGGCCGCCCGGAACGCGGTGCGTTGGCGATCGGCCGTCCCTGAGTCCGATTTCCGGTGGAGTTGCCCCGGTATAACCGCCCGGGGGCGGACCGGAGACAACGAGGTCCAAAAACCCTCTAGCGCGCGCGGTGGCGCCGGTCGTTGCGCGCCCGGCGGTCGTCGCCGGTCGGTGTGTTGTCGGCATGGCGGCGATCGGGGCCGAGTCGGCGGTCCAAGCCAAGGCGGCGATCCCGGCCGGAACGCCGCTCCGATGCATCGGCGCCGACGGCCGCGCGCAGGCGTTCGGCATCGAGAATGACAAGGGCGTCGTCGCGCCGCTCGACAAACTCGTGGCGGACCAGTTCGCCGATGACCCGGCTCACCGTCTCGCGGACGGTCCCGACACGACTGGCGATGTCGCTGTACATGGGGACAGGCCGGATGACACGGGTTTCGCTGTCTCCGTTTCCACCTTCTGGCCGGGCGAGGCGGAGAAGCTCCGCATAGACACGGTCGATGGCGCTCAGCGAGGCGAGGTCGGTGACCCGTTCGTCCGCGGCACAGACCTGCCGCGCGAGATGGGCGAAGGTGGCGTGGGTGACGGCGGGCGTCTCGTCGAGCAACGTCCGAAAACGGCTTCCGGGCATTGATGCGACCAGGCAGTCGCCAAGAGCGACGACGACTCCCGGGCGATGGGTCCCGCCGAGCACGCCAATTTCGCCAAAACACGAACCGGCCGGCAGATCGTCGAGTGTGACCTCACGGCCTGAATACGAATAACTGGTTACGCGCACTGACCCTTGGACGAGGAAGAACACCTGGGCACCGGCACCGTCGCCGTCGCGGACCGGGTCGTCGGAATCGCCGCCGCTCTTGCTATCGAGGATGTGCTCACCGGCTTTGAAACGACGCCATCGGCACGCCTGCGCGACGGCCTTCACCTTGTCGGCGCCGAGCTCATGGAACAGTTCGATACATGCGAGCGAACGCTCGTCGTCCATGGTCCGTATCCCCCGCGCGAGCCTCTGCCGAGCCCGGCCAACCGGAAAAGGATACAGGATCGCGGACGACGTGGCGAGAGCCATCGGCCAATCAGGCGGCGCGGCGATACGGAAAGGAGAGATGGTGCCGCCGGAGTGACTTGAACACTCGACCCCACCCTTACCAAGGGTGTGCTCTACCCCTGAGCTACGGCGGCAACGGCGGCGCACCATGCCACAGCGGCCCGACCGCTGACAAGGGCCGCCCGAGCACGCTATCGGCAGGAACCGCGGTTTCGATGCCAGTCGACCGGCTCCTGTGCGTCCTCCGTCGGGTGGGCGATCCCGGGCCGCCGTGGTCCGCAAGGTTGATCCGGTGTTAAATTATCGTAACACTGGCTTGCAGTCGCAAAGAGACCGATACCGCCGGGGGAGATTTGACCAGTGGTCTCCGACGACGATATCGAGATGTTTGCGCGTGGCCTTGTCGGCCGATACGGCGAAGACGCCCGATGGCGCGCAAGGGACCAGTCCGCCCGCCTCGCCGCCAGCGGCGACACCGAGGGCGAACGCGTCTGGCGGCGGGTTGGTGTTGCCGTCGAGGTCCTACAGTTCAAAGGCCAACGACCGCGTTCGTAGTCGCTTCGCGCACGCTCATTCTTGTTGGGATTTACGGCGATCAACCGACGATCCAATGTGTGATCGCCATCACAGACCGGGGGTGCCCGAGTAGGCACAATTTTCTTAAAGTTTTAACCAAATTTTAATCGAGCATAGACTCGGGGACCTGCGCCATGATCACGACCACACCCTCGGCCGGCGGGCCGGCTCCACACACCGTCGATGGCGCTGGCGCCGACGCGGTTCAACTTCCAAGCGGATTTCCCATCGCCGAAGCCGATTTCGGGCGATCCGGTCCGGATCTGGTGCTGACGTCTCCCGATGGCGAACAAGTTGTCGTGCGCGGGTTCTTCGCAGCCGAGACGCCGCCCAAGCTGACCCTCCCCGAAGGCGCCGAGTTTTCCGGCAGCCTCGCCGCCAAGCTCGCCGGTCCGCAGGCCCCGGCGCAGGTGGCGCAGGCCGAACCCGTTGCCGTCGCTCAGCCCATTGGCACGGTCGAGAACCTTGTGGGCACGGTAACGGCGACCCGCGCCGACGGCACCCAGGTGGAACTTGAGATCGGCGATGAGGTGTTCCAGGGCGACATCCTCGAATCCGGCGAGGACGGCGCCATCGGCATCGTGTTCGCCGACGAGACCTCGTTCTCCATGGCCGAGAACGGCCGCATGGTGCTGGACGAGATGATCTACGATCCGGGCGCCGGCGAAGGCAGCATGTCGGTCTCCGTGGTCAAGGGCGTATTCACCTTCGTCTCCGGGCAGATCGCCAAGACCGATCCCGAGGCGATGAGCATCGAGACGCCGGTCGCCACCATCGGCATCCGCGGCACCCAGGGCGGCCTCGACACCGGAACTGACGGTCAGACCCTTAAGCTCCTGATGATGACCGAGCTGGTCGAGCAGCCGGACGGCAGCATCATCGAGGTGGTCGGCGAGCTGCAGGTCGCCATCGGCGGCCAGGTGTACACCATCAACCAGGCGGACTTCGGCCTGATCGCCGATGCGGGCGGGGTGCAGACCCGCCAGTTCACCCCGCAGGAGATTGTCGACGGTTTCGCCAAGGCGTTGGGCGTGATGCCGTCGGGCGGCCGGGAGATCAACCGCTATGGCGTCGAGGAGCGGGGCGGCGACGACGTTGCCGACTTCGACACCGCGGCCGGCGAGGAGACGCCCGACGCGCCGCCGACTCCTGATGTCGTAGCGACCTTCGCTGCCGACGTCGAGGTCACGGACGCGGGCCTGGATCTCGGCGATCTGATCCTCGCCGTCACGCCGGTGGGCGACGCAGGTGGCGACGGCGGAGACGGCGGTGGTGACGGAGGCGAAGACATCAACGAAGAGGGCAATCTGGTAACCGGCGGCGAAACGACCGGGCCAGCAGTGCTCGCGGCAGCCACCGGTCCGGTTCCGGATCCGGCGCCGGGGACCGTCGACGGCGGGCTCAACTTCGATCACCAGACCGACGGCACCAACGTATTCCTGCAGGGACAGTTTCTCGAGGCCGGTATCCGCTCGACCGGCGCCACCCTGGCAGAGGTCCCGACCCCGGCTGGCTACCACGCGACGCACAGCAATCTCGGCCTGGTTGCCGACTTCGATGGGTTCGACGTTGGTGACGCGCCGACGGTGGTGGATTTCACCAAACCGGGCACCCCGGTTGACAACATCACCGTCGGATTGCGGATGACAGATGGCGGTGCGACCTCCAACTTTGTCAATCCGGCCGGCACGATCAACGACACCACGGACGGCGACCTGTTGTCCGTCACGACGGACGCGGTCGCCGGCGGCCTGATCGATGTCGACCAGACGTCCAGCTTCGGCCAGAGCGACTCGTTCATCCGGGTCGACGTGACGCTGACCAACACCTACACCGACACCATGTTCGACGTGCGCTACATGCGCAACATCGATCCCGACCAGGAAAGCGGACTCGCAGGCGGCGCCGGCTCGACGACGTTCAACGATATCTTCTCCAACCCGGGTGACGGCGCGGCCAATCTCGCGGTGGCACAAGCGGCGGGGCCGAACTTCGGCGGCGCGATCCAGTTCATCGCCGCCGACCCCAATGCGCGCGGTTCCGTTTTCGGGTTCTCGAACACCGATTCGTTCGACGCGCGGGCTTTCGACGCGCCGTTCAGCGAGGGCGACGGAGACATCGGCCTGAACATGACCTTCGGCGTCGGTGACCTTGGCGCCGGCGAGAGCGTCATGTTCTCCTATTTCATGTCGATGGTCGAGTACGACCGGACGACGAGCACGTTCACGGGCACCGCCGGCAACGATTTCTTCAGCGGCACGTCCGGAAACGACATCCTCGACGGCGGGCTCGGCAACGACTTCCTGATCGGCGGCACCGGCAACGATACCCTCCTCGGCGACGATGGTAGCGACTTCCTCTACGGCGGAGACGACACAGATACCCTGTTCGGCGGCGCAGGAGACGACTGGCTGTACGGCCAGTTCGGCAACGATTCGCTGTCCGGCAGCAATGGTGTCGACCGGCTCTTCGGCGACAGCGGCTCTGATACGCTGAGCGGCGGCAGCGGCGCGGACTTGCTCTACGGGGGCAACAACAACGACATCCTCAACGGCGATGCCGACAACGACTTTCTCGACGGGGATTTCGGCAACGATACGCTCGACGGCGGTGACGATGCCGACACCCTCACCGGCGGCGACGGCGACGACATCTTCCGCTACACGCTTAGCGAGATAAACGACTCCGGCGAGAAGATTACCGACTTCTCCAATGGTTCTGGAAATGAAGATAAGATCCAGATCGTCACCGATATCTTCGGAACCAGTCTGACGTCTCTGGTCAGCGTGACGATGACCGGGTCGACGAGCATCGTCCTCGGCAGCATGACGATATCGACGCCTGGGACTACGTACACGCAGACTTTCGCGACGCCAACGCCCGGCGGCGTGTTCAACGGCAACGCGCAACCGACAATCACCACGATCACCGTCCCGACGTCCGGAATGGTTCCCAAATACGATGGCAACTTCTTGGCGGTTTCGCTGACGTCCGGACAGACCATCGGTGACATCCGATTCGTCAGTTCGTCGCCCGGGGTCTTCGTCTTTGAAGAGGGGTCCGACATCCTTTACTTCACTGACAACGGCGGCGCCTCCTATCAGTCGGTGACCCACACCTCGGATTCGTCGTTGACAGCGAGCGATATCGATGTCGTTCTCTCGTGACGCGGGAAACGCGGGGGCGATGAGCCGAAACGGCGCGGCGCGCCCGGCTTCCCCTCCGCGCAAACCGGTCCCTCAGGCCGCGTCAAGCTGACGGCGGAACAGGCGTTGGCGCTCGCCGGTGAGCACTTCGGTGCCCGGCGTTTCACCGAGGCGACGGACATCTGCCGCGCCATGCCGGCGGCCGATCCCAACCATGCCGGTGCTCACCACCTTCTTGGCGGTTGCGCGCTGGTGCGCGGGCACTACGCCGAGGCTGAGGGCCATCTGCGCCGCGCCGCAGACGCCGACCCCGAAAATGGTCTGATCCTCGCCAATCTTGGGTCAGCCCTGGTCGCCCTCGCAAAGCCGTTCGAGGCCGTCGAGGTGCTCGAACGCGCGGTCGAACTGCGCCCGGAAATCGCGCCCGCCCACAACCAACTCGGACAGGCGCTGTTCGCGGTGGACCGCAAGGACGAGGCCGTCGCCACGCTCGAGCGCGCCGTCGCCGCGGACCCCAACCATACCGACGCTCGGGTCAACCTCGCCCTCGCTCGCCACCGGCTGGGACGTCCGGACCTTGGGGCGCTCGACCTCCACGCCTTCGCCAAGGCCGAGCCCGAGAACGTCACCGTTTGGCTGGCGCTGGCGACGCTTTACCGCGAAACCGCTTTCGCCGGCCGCGCCGTTGAGTGCCTGGAAAAGGCGTTGGCGATCACGCCGGAGAACCGGAACCTGCAGATGGTCCACGCCGATACGCTCTCGGAGGCCGGCGCGCCGGACCGCGCCCTCGCCATTCTCAGCACACTCGCCGACGAACTGCCCAACGCCCACCAAATCCACGTCCGCCTCGCCGGATGTCTCGGCACCCTCGGCCGCATGGAAGAAGCCGACGCCGCCGCTCGCCGGGCACTGGAGTTGAACCCCAGCTCGTCGGGCGCGCTGTTCCACCTCGCCCATATCCACGACCTCGATCCCGACGGGGCGGAGGTCGCCGCGATGCGGCGCATGGCCGATGCCGGGGCCGGTCGCCGACCGATGACCATGGGACTCAACTTCGCATTGGGCCGCACCTACGACGCCGCCGGCCGCTACGACGACGCCTTCCGCCATTTCGAGGTTGGGAACAGGCTCCGCCAGGAGCAATCCGCAGCTCGGAACGAGGCGTTCGATGCCGACGCCCAGGCGGCCTACGCCGAACACGTCAAGGGAATATTCTCCAAGGAGCTGTTTGAGCGGACCGCCGGATGGGGTGACCCGTCGCCGGTGCCGGTGTTCATCGCCGACATGCCGCGTTCGGGCACCACGCTTACCGAACAGATCATCGCCAGCCACCCACGCGCCTTCGGCGCCGGCGAGCTTCTCGATGTGCCGCACATGGCGCGGATGCTGAGCTATCTCATCGAGCGCCCGAAACCTTTCCCCGACCTGGTCGCCGATCTCACCCCCAAGATCGTCGGCTTGCAGGGACGGGCGTACCTGCGCCGGCTCGCCGACCTCTCCGGCGGCACCGAGCGGGTGACCAACAAGCTGCCGGGGAACTTTGCCTTCCTTGGATTGATCGCGTTGCTGTTCCCGAACGCATCGATCATCCACGCCCGGCGCAATGCCATTGACACTGCCCTCTCGTGCTATGTCGTCAGCTTCGCTCAGGGACACACCTACTCCAACGATCTCCGAGCGCTAGGCCGCTACTGGCGGATTTACGATTCGCTGATGGACCACTGGCGTGAGGTGCTGCCGCGGCCGATGTTGGAACTGGACTACGAAGCCATGGTCGCGGAGCCGGAGGCGACGACGCGGCGGCTCTTGGAGCACTGCGGTCTGGAGTGGGACGACGCCTGTCTGGATTTCCACCGCCACAAACGGCCGGTGATGACGGCGAGCAAGATGCAGGTCCGCAAACCCATCTACAAATCCTCGGTCGAGCGCTGGCGCAACTACGAGGCCCACCTGGGACCGCTGATCGAGGCCCTGGGCGACCGCGCGCCGGTGTAGGGGGCGAAGATGGCAAAGCGGGGCGGCGAAAATGGATCGAGAAAGGGCGCAGAAGCGCAAGAGCGCCGGCAACGGCTGGCATCGGCGCTTCGCGACAACCTTGCGCGGCGCAAGGCACAGGCACGGGCGCGCTCGGGAATTCGGGACCGTTCCAAAGCAGATAAGGACGACACCGTTTCTGGACGCAATGGCGAAGGTTGAGGCCGGCTGCCGGTTGGCGTAAAACCCGCCCTCCGGACGGGATGTGGCATCCGCTGCGTTCCCACCTCAATCCCGCCACCCTTTAAGGAGCGCCCGGACCCAGCATGGACCGTATCCGAATCCGCGGCGGCCGTCCGCTTGTCGGCACCATTCCCATCGGCGGCGCCAAGAATGCCGCGTTGCCGCTGATGGCAGCGAGCCTGCTGACCGACGAGCCGCTGGTCCTGTCCAACCTGCCCCACCTCGCCGATATCTCGTCGATGGCGCGCTTGCTGTCGGGGCTTGGCGTCGACATCGCCATGGACGGGGACGCGCCCGGCGGAGCCGGCGGACGAGTCCTGGAGCTGCGGGCCCGCACGATCCGAGATACCACGGCGCCCTACGACCTGGTGCGCAAGATGCGCGCTTCGGTGCTTGTGCTTGGGCCGTTGGTGGCGCGGTGCGGCAGCGCACGGGTGTCGCTGCCGGGGGGGTGCGCCATCGGCACCCGGCCAGTGGATCTGCACCTCAATGTATTCGCCCAACTCGGTGCAGAGATCGAGCTAAGAGAAGGCTATATCGAGGCCCGAGCGACAAAAGGCCTGTCAGGAGCCCACGTCACCTTTCCCATGGTCACGGTCGGCGGCACCGAGAACGCGCTGATGGCGGCGACCCTCGCCCGCGGCGAAACCGTCCTCGCTAATGCCGCACGCGAACCCGAGATCGCCGATCTGGCCCGTTGCCTCGTCGCCATGGGGGCAAGCATCGACGGCATCGGCACCGACACCTTGCGCATCCGCGGCTGCGCGCGTCTGTCGGGTTCATCCTACGCCGTCGTTCCGGACCGCATCGAGACCGGCTCGTACGCGGTCGCCGCGGCGATCACCGGTGGCGATGTGGAATTGACCGGAACACGCGGCGATCTGATCGAATCGGTGACCGACGTCCTCGCCGCCGCCGGGGTCGACATCACCGCCACGGACACCAGCTTGCGCGTGGCCCGCCGCAACGGACCGCTGCGCGGCGCCGATGTCATGACCGAGCCCTATCCGGGTTTTCCCACCGACATGCAGGCGCAGATGATGGCGTTGATGTCCACCGCTGGCGGCGCGGCGATGATTACCGAGACCATATTCGAAAACCGCTTCATGCACGTGCCGGAACTGTGCCGGATGGGCGCGGACATCAACGTGCACGGTGCCTCGGCGATCGTCCGTGGCGTGCCGCGGCTGATGGGAGCACCTGTCATGGCGACGGACCTGCGCGCGTCGATGTCGCTGGTGCTGGCCGGATTGGGGGCGGAGGGCGAAACGGTCGTCAACCGGGTTTACCATCTCGACCGAGGCTACGAACGCCTGGAGAAGAAACTCGCGGCCTGCGGCGCCGATATCGAGCGTGAGCGGGAATAGGCGGATTCTCGTCCCTCTGTGAGCGGGGTCACTGCGTACAGGCGGCAATGGAGCCAGAATGGCGCCATGGCACACGACAATTCCCCTTCGACCATTCTGCCGCCACTTGAGCGGACCCGGCCCTTGGGCGGATCCGACGCGGTGATCGTCGCGTTGGGCCTGTGGATCGCTGTACTGTCGGCCTACGTCGGCGAATCAACGGCTTAGCGCTTCCTGGGCATCAAATCACCGGTTGATTTTTGCACCGCAAAAAACTTTTTGCGTCTGCAGCATAATAACCATACAATACAGGCGGATAATTCCGGTTTCTCCCGCAGCTCCGGCTACGTCGCCGGGATACTCTGGCGCGGATGGGAGGCGCAGGACCGTGGCTTCGACGGGAATCGGCGGGATACTCCACGAAGAACATTTTCGCATGCTGACCATGATGAGCGCCCTCGAGGCCCGGGTCAGCGGCGCTGCCGCCGCGCGCCCCATCGATCGTAACGATGCCCGCGACCGCGATCTGCTCGACGAGATCGTCGACGTGACGGGCGAGATCGCCTGGCACTCGACCTTCGAGGAAGCAGTCCTGTTTCCCTTGATCTGGGACAAATCGGAAGACGACCTTTCGGTCATCCTCTCCCACGAGCACGAAGCCATTCGGCCCCTGGCCCGCCGTCTCAAGCACCTTGCCGAGCGCGCTCGGAGCGGCGATCTCGAAGGCGACGAGTGGAGGGCCTTCCGCGAGACCGTTCTGGCACTGGCGCCACATGTCATGTTCCACCTGCAGAAGGAGGAATTGGCGGTGGTGCAGAAGCTGGACACGTTGCTGGAGCCGGACGTCGACGACGCGCTCGTCGTCCATTACGAGACCCGCCAGCCCAGGCGGTACCTCCGGGCGGCTGAATAACCGCCCGACGGGCACCCGCCGCCCGACATCCGCTAGCACCGCAGCGACAAACCCGCTAATAAGGTCGGCACCCACGCCGGGCCAATACCGTTGGCCCGCCGCGCCGGGCGGATGGACCGAACGCTTCCAGAGAACCGCCGATGCCGATAAGGCTTGATGCCCGCGATCCCGGCTTCGAGGCCGCCTTCGCCGACATGTTGGCGATGACGCGGGAGACGGTAGCCGACGTCGACGCCGCGGTGGCGGAAATCCTTGAAGATGTCCGCGTTCGCGGGGATGCCGCTGTCGCCGACTACACCCGTCGGTTCGATCGCCTCGATCTCGAGGCCACACCAATGCGCGTCTCGGCCGGCGAAATTGATGCCGCATGGGACATCTGCGAAACCCGGACGATCGCGGCGCTGGAACTGGCAGAATCACGGATCGCCGCATTTCACAGGCGCCAAGTGCCGGATGGCCTCGACGAGATCGATGAGTCCGGTTTGCGTCTCGGCTATCGATGGACGCCCGTCGCTGCCGCCGGCCTCTATGTGCCCGGCGGGACGGCAGCCTATCCGTCGTCGGTGCTGATGAACGCGATTCCGGCCAAGGTCGCCGGCGTTGGCCGGCTGGTCATCGTCGTTCCAGCGCCTGATGGCGTACTCAATCCGCTGGTGCTCGCCGCCGCGCGCATCGCCGGGGTCGACGAGGTGCTGCGCATCGGCGGCGCACAGGCCGTCGGCGCGTTGGCTTACGGCACAGAGACGATCGCCCCGGTCGACAAGATCGTCGGCCCGGGCAACGCCTACGTCGCCGCTGCCAAGCGCCAGGTGTTCGGGATCGTCGGCATTGACATGATCGCCGGGCCTTCCGAGGTGCTGATTGTCGCCGACGGCGCCAACGACCCGGGATGGATTGCCGCCGATTTGTTGGCCCAGGCCGAGCACGACGTCGCCGCGCAGTCGATCCTGATCACCGATGACGTGGCGTTCGCGGATGCCGTTTGCGCGGCTGTCGACGGTCATCTCGCGACCCTGGAGCGAACCGACATCGCCGGCGAAAGCTGGACCCGCAACGGCGTGGTCATCACCGTCCCTGACCTTGACGACGCCGTTCCCCTCGTCGATCGCGTCGCCCCCGAGCACCTGCAACTCGCTTTCGATGACGCTGACCGGTTCGCCAGTTCGGTCAAGAATGCCGGTGCGGTGTTTCTCGGCCGCTGGACTCCCGAAGCCTTGGGCGACTATGTGGCCGGCCCCAACCACGTGCTGCCGACGGCGCGCAGCGCCCGCTTCTCGTCGGGCCTCGGCGTGCACGATTTTCTAAAGCGGACCACCTTCGTCGGCTGCGACGCGGATGGACTGGCGGCGCTCGGCCCGGCGGCGATCGCGCTCGCCGAGGCCGAGGGTCTGGGCGCCCACGCCCGCTCGGTGGCCGTCCGGTTGAACCGGCGTGACGGGTCGGCATAGCAAGCTCGGCCGTGCCCGCGCAACGACGCCCAGGCCCCGAAGCCCAGCGTATCGCCGCCATCCACCTTGAGGAACCGGCTCGAATCCGTCTCACCGCGACGGTCGAGAACGAGCGCAAGGCGGCGCTTTACGATCTCATCGACGAAAACCACTTTGCGCTGGTGGGCGGATTTGACGGTCCTTACGAAGTTTTCCTGGCGGTGAAAGGCGAGCGGCTGGCCTTCGATGTTCGCGACGCCGAGAGCGGCCAACCGCTGACCGGATTCGCGCTGCCGCTGCGGGCGTTGCGCCGGATCATCAAGGACTATTTCCTGATCCTCGACAGCTACTTCAAGGCGATCCGGGACTCGAGCCCGAGCCGCATCGAAACCATCGACATGGCACGCCGGGGTCTGCACAACGAGGGCGCCGAACTGCTGAAATCTCGCCTCGCCGACAAGGTCGAGATGGATGTGGACACGGCCCGGCGCCTGTTCACGCTGATCTGCGTGCTCCAGATACGGGGCTGAGCCGATGTCGGACCTGCCATCGGCCGTGCTGTTCGCCTGCACCCACAATGCGGTGAGATCGCCCATGGCCGAGGGCATCCTGAAGCACCTTCACGGGAGCAAGATCTTCGTCGATTCCGCCGGGGTCCGCGAGGGGGAGCTTGACCCGTTCATTGTGGCCGTAATGGACGAAATCGGCATCGACATCTCCCGGCACCAGCCAAAGGTGTTTGACGATCTCGAAGACACGTCCTTCGATGAAGTCATCTCGTTGTCGCCGGAGGCCCAACACAAGGCCGTCGAAATGACCCGTGTCATGGCTTGCGAGGTCCTGTTCTGGCGCACCATGGACCCGTCCATTGTCGAAGGCAGCAGGGAGACCCGGCTCGACGCTTACCGGCAGGTGCGCGACCAGCTGATGACGCGTATCAAGGAGCGGTTTCCCGTCGATTCCATGGCCGATCTTTGAACGCTGGAGCCTCGTTACGGCCCGATTCCACTTGACCACGCGGTTGCGGGCGTCCATGTAAGGGCGCGAAGAAAACGGCCCAGAGGAAGGAATGGCCAAAGAAGAAGTGATCGAGTTTTCCGGCGTTGTCACCGAACTGCTGCCGAACGCCATGTTCCGAGTCAAGCTCGAGAACGAGCATGAAATCCTCGCCCACACGGCGGGAAAGATGCGCAAGCACCGCATACGCGTCCTCGCCGGCGACCGGGTCAACGTTGAGATGACCCCCTACGACCTCTCCAAGGGGCGGATAACTTTCCGGTACAAGTGACCGTTTCCGAAACAGCCCGGCCAGGGGGCGACGCGGGACGATCGCCTGCCGATACGTCGCCTGACCGACTGGTCCTCGCGTCGGCCTCTCCCCGTCGCTTGGACCTGCTCCGTCAAGTCGGCATCGAGCCCGCTGCCGTTGATGCTGCGGATATCGACGAGACGCCGCTCAAGGGAGAACTGCCACAAGAACTGGTCCGCCGACTGGCTATCGCCAAGGCGTCGTCCGTGGCAGACCGGCATCCAGGGGCATTTGTTCTCGGCGCCGACACCATCGTTGCCCGCGGTCGCACGGTTCTGACCAAGGCACGGAATGCCGAGGAGGCCCGTGTCTTTCTGAAGCTGCTGTCGGGACGGCGACACCGGGTTTTCGGCGGCGTTGGCATCATCGTGCCAGAAGGTCGTTCATTTGGCCGGGTCGTCGAAACCAAGGTGACGTTCAAGCGCCTGGGGCGTGACGAGATCGAGGACTACATCGGTCACGGCGAGTGGGAGGGCAAGGCGGGCGGCTATGCCATCCAAGGCCGTGCCGGCGTGTTCACGCGCAAGATCATGGGATCGTATTCGAACGTCGTCGGGTTACCGCTCTATGAGACCGTGGCCTTGCTCAAAGGCCTGGGCTTCCGGTTCGACTGATCTCTCCTCTCACCCGACCCGGGCGGCGATCGCCTTGGTCAGGTATTCGAATAGCGCGAACTCGCTGTCGTACTCGTTGGTGACGGTGATCTCCTGATTGTCGATCACGCGCGTCTCGGACACCGTGAACGTGGGCAGCCGAAAGATCTGCCATTGGCGGTATTCCACCTTGTTGGTGACGTGGATCTTCGTCGCCTTGGCGGTTTGATCGGCGTCAGGAGCTGGTAGCAACCGAATATCCGCATCGAAATCACTGGTTCGAATCTTGGCACGTTCGGAATCGAGGACCTCAGTGAGGGACTGGAGAATACCCCGGGCGACCCCGAATTCCTTGCTCTTGTTGACCTGATCGTAGAAATGCCGGCTGTCGTCCCTGACTAGGCGGAGCTGGGTCTCCACCACTTCGTCAAGCTGTTCCTTCAGGCTCATGACTCGTCACCTCGGCAGTCGGACCAGCCGATCCAGACTGGACCGGCGCCGGCAACTTAACGGCAAGCCGAACAAGGGTCTATCCCAAGCGCGACTGGCGCGCGATGTCGGACCGCCACCGCAGGATTATCAGCGCCACGAGGCCAGCGGCGAAAACCGCCAAGGTTCCGGGCTCCGGCACCGCTACGGTCTCGTTCGCGCCTGAAACCATTGCCGCATCGTGTGAGAAGGGCGCGAACCGAATGCGCTCGAGGTTGGCGAAGTTGTAGGTTACCGGACCGATGACATTGCCGTCGGTCGGGGCGCCGCCGAACAGATCGAAGTGTAGGCCGGTACCGGGCGCCAGGTTTGAGGCATCAACATCAAAGGATGCGACATGCATTTTCTTGCCGGATGGGTCGGGATGGCTGCCAGCGTGATCTTTGGTGTTGAATGCCTTCGCCGTGTCGTCCGCGTCGAAGCGGAATCCTTCCAGATGGTGGTGCGCATCGTATGTGCCGTGGGGCGGCAAAGCCTCGGGCCTGCCATAGGTCATGTCTCCGAGCCCGACCTCGACACCATTGATCGAGAAGGTGCCGAAATCGATGAAGCTCTCGGACTCCGGCGTCACCGCGATGGCTAAAAAAAATGAGCCTTCGAGGATCTCACGGCGGGTGAACTTCTTCTTTTTCTTGGTTGCTTACGCTTGGACCGTGAAGCGCTTGTCGGTCGTGACGACGGTTTCGCTGAGCGAATCGTAGGCGCCACCAAGGATGTTGAGCTGAAGATCCGGATACGCCAAGGCAGCGGGTGCTCCCCACATCAACGCTGTCGTGAGAAGCGACAGGGTCCGCAAACGGCGGAACAGGGTGCGGATCGCGGCGGTCATCGGCATGGATAAACGTGACTTCGGTTCCCGGCTCGTGCGGAGGTATGCCAGATCAGTCGGCGGCCCTCAGTGACCAAGGTCACAACATGCGAATGGCGCGCAAAAAGGCTGTGCGAGGAAGACGGTCGCGCACCATAATCGGATCGTGGCCATCGACGAGATTCTGATCAGTGCCTCGCCGGGGGAATCGCGCGCGGCATTCCTGGAAAGCGGCGTTCTCAGTCGCTACGAGGTTGCGCGTGGCTCCGACGGTCCGCGCGCGGGCGATGTGATGCTCGGCCGTGTCGGCCGGATTGTCCCGGGAATCGATGCCGCTTTCGTCGAGGTGGGATACGAAAGGGCGGGTTTCCTCGGCCTTGCCGAGGCGCGGACCGGGGACGCCGGAGGTGGGCGCATTGGCGACTTCGTTGGCGAGGGCGACCCCGTTTTGGTGTAGGTGATGCGCGAACCGACCCCCGGAAAGGGGGCCAAGCTGACCCGCCAACCGACCTTGCCTGGGCGTTTTCTGGTGATGATGCCCGAAGGCACCGGCGTCCATGTCTCGCGACGGATCGGCGACGACGCAGCCCGCGGCCACCTGGAAAACCTGCTTCGACCGATCGCCGAAGCCGGCGGAGGCTGGATCGGCCGGAGTGCCGCGTTGGGCGCAGACGATCGGCGCGTGCTCGACGATGCGCGATCGCTTCGTGCGCTTTGGGACGGGATTCAGGACCAGGCCCGCGCGGCCCGGGCGCCGGCATTGTTGCGCCGGGCGCCAGACGCGATCATCGCAGCCGTTATCGACGAAGCCGGTCCCGCGTTGATGCAGGTCGTTGTGGATGATCCGGGCTTCGGTGCGGAGGTGCGCGCGGCAGCGCCTGATCTCGTCGAATGCGTGTCGGTCGAGACGGGTGGTTCGGGGCCGTTTGCCAGCCGTGACATCGACCGACAACTCGAAGCGGCATTGGCGCCGACGGTCACTCTTCCGGGCGGCGGTGCCGTTACGTTCGCCGAAACGGCGGCAATGGTTGTGATCGACGTCGATACTGCCGGTGCGTCGACGGGAGGGCGCGAGGAAACGGCTCTGGCGGTCAACCTGGAAGCCTCGCAGGCAATTGCTCATCAAGTGCGTCTGCGCGATCTCGCTGGGTACATCGCCATCGATTTCGTGCCGATGAAGCGCCGGGACTATGGGGCCCGTCTCCTGGAAGCCCTTCGCGAGGCGTTTGCTGCCGATCCAAGGCCAACCCAGGTCGCCGGGTTCACGAGACTGGGCGTTGTCGAAATGACCCGTCGCCGACGCGGGCCCTCGCTGGCCGAACGGCTCACCGCAGTTTGCCCCGCCTGTGCCGGCTCTGGCCATGTCGATTCGGCGGAGACGCTCGCCTGCGCGGCGCTGCGCGCCGTTGAAGCCGAAGCCCGGACGGCGCCCGGAAGCGATCTCACAATCAGCGCACCCGAAGCCGTGGTCGACAAGCTGGCGGGGCCGCTGGCCACGGCGCTGACCGACACCGAAGCGCGAATCGGCCGCCGTGTGCATGCGACCGTTGGCTTCGGATCTCTTGCCGATGGGGTCCGTGTGGCGCCGACGACTTCCGGCGGTGGAAGCGATGGCTGACGCGGAAGCGCCGAATGCCGTAAGACACCGGCACCCATGCCCGATCTGCGCCAAGCCGTCGGTCGAACGCTACCGGCCGTTCTGCTCCAAACGATGTGCCGATGTTGATTTGGGCCGTTGGCTGAACGGGGCGTATGCGATCCCCGCGGTGGACGATCCAGCGGATGACGACGACGAGGCCAACGCGGGGTAAGCCGTCTCGCTCAATCCTCGTTCTTCGGCAGCCTTCGCTTGACCGCCTTGCGAACCAGATGCGGAACCAACAGGTGCGCTGGCATCCGCAGGTGGTGGGCGCGCACATACAGCATCCACAGCGCCAACGGTGTCAGTGCGTCCTGGCAGGACCCATGGTGGGGACGCAGTGCCCGGGTGAACAGCGCTGTCATCAATGGCGACAGCACCACTCCCGGTCCGTCGCGACCGGCGTCGGCAAAGGTGGCGGATGGCACGGGCGTACCCAGGATTTGGTGGGTGAACCGAAGCGCGTATGACAGGGGCCGGTGCAGGCCGAACAATCGCGCACGCTCGACCAGCGCCGGCCAGAAGCCCGCATCGGTGCCGAAATGGCGAAGCAGGGCATCGAGGTCCGAGAGGTCCCTCAGGCCGTGCTCGAATTCGCCCTCGTTGAACAGATGGGCGGCCGTATGCATGACCATATCCGTCGGTGCCAGTACGTGAACGCCATGGAGGCCGTCAATGGGGATCGCCGCGTCGCGGAGGCTTTGGCGGTTGATATCGGCGCGGGCGGTCTCCGGAACGATGGTGTGGTGGACGTCGATCACCGTCTGGCGGTGGAAATGGTGCATTGGCGGGATCTGGTGCATCCAGGTACGGTAGTAACGCTCATCGTAGTCATCCATCGTTTCGCCGAACCAACCCGCCCGTCGTAGCGCCCTCTCCGCGGAATTGATTTCGGCTTTCGGCACCAGGATGTCGGTATCGCCGAACACGCGTCCGCGCGCCGCCGGGAGACCAGCCGCGACATACGCCGCGCCCTTCAGCAGGATCACCGGCAATCCCTCGGTCGCCAGGGCGTCACGAATGCAATGGATTTCCCAACGCACGTCGCGAATCTGCTTTTCGGCAACGATCAGCGCGGCGTCGACGTGCGGACGCACGGGGTCTGGCAGGCGATCCAGCAAACCCAATTCCATCAGGCGAAGGCCGATCCGCGCCAGTACACCGGCAATTCGCGCCTGCCGGACGAAGACATTCCAATCACCGAGGGTGAACTCCACCGTGCGCTCGGGCGAGCGCAAGGCTTCGGTGACAAGATCGTTGACGCCGGGCATGGCGGGCTCCGAGGGCAGGTACGTACGCGGACGCGCGGGCGCTATCCCCCCGTCGCCAATGCGGACAGCATTCCGATGGCTTCGTCAAGGTCCCCGTAGGTGAGGTCGAAGCAACCGCATGTGTCGATCATGTCGCCCAGCCTCTCGAAGCCGCGCCGGCCATGGACACTATAGTTGAAAGCGTTTTCGCCGATATCGAGGAACGTGTCGGCCTTGGACCGGGGTTCCAACCGCGCCGGTGCGCCGACCTCGAACTTTGGGAAAATGATCCAGGCCGGGGTCGCGAGCTCTTGTTTGCGGGCGATGCTCGCGGTCGGTGCCTTCATCAGCGCCACGGTTCCCTTCGCAGTATCGGGCGTCGGTGGGCTGATCACGGCATCGGGAGCGAACCTGTGGATCACGTCGATGGACTCGTTTTTCAGGCTGACCGGCCGGGCCAGCGGGACGACACGGCCGTCGGCCATCGAAACCAAGGCCATCTCATCTGACAGCAGCCGCCAACCCCGGTGCACCAGTGCCGCACAGAGCGTGCTCTTTCCCGATCCCGGAGGCGCCGGGAGAATTGCCGCGCGGCCACGGATTTCCACGGCCGCGCTGTGGATGATCAGATACTGGTGAGCGTTGGTGGCGATGGACCAGTTCAAGCCCCATTCGAAGACCGCGATCGCCTGGTTGGAGGGGGTTGGCAGGAACGGTTCGTAACCGTCAAAAGTAAAGACGATCTTCGGACGCACCCAACGGCGAAGCCACGATGGTGCGTCGACACCGATCTCGAAATCGATGAACTCGGCGCCTTCGGCCAACGGATAGTCTGCGTACAAGAGCCCCACACCGTCAGCGATCGCCGGAAGCCGGCTGGTCAATCGAACGATGAATGGACCCGTGCGGAACACCATGCCGGGTCCGGCCAAACGGCGGGCGCGGTCGCCATCCGACAGCGAAGAAACGGTCATCGGTGACACGGCACCACCAAACTCAAACGCCGGAGGGCCTTGATCAGTCGGTCGGCCGTAGCGTCCGGGTCGTCCGCCGGCCACGCGGTCGCGATGCGGGCTGCAATCTCTGCTTCCGTCGCCGGCGTGCTGGCGAGATCCCTGAGCAACGCGGCCGTCGCCGCGTCGAGCCGATGCGTATCGCCGCTAAGCTCGTTGAAGGCGACGAACTCGTCGTCCCAGCTGCGCCAGTGGAGCGCGGGCGCGGTCAGCAGATCGGGTTGATTGGACATTGGGCAGGTTAGCGCCCGGACGCGGCGTGGCGAGAGGCCGGCAGCGGCTTAGTACGACGGCGTTCCGCGCAGATCCTTAAGATGATTCTTGATCTGCCACTTCGTCCATCCCGATCCGATCAAGCCCTCGATGTAAGACTTCACATCGCCGATCTCGTAGACGGAGTAGTGGAGCGAATTGAGCAGCGCGGCGACACATTCGGCATGGAAGACGTTGTCACCGGCATCGCAGCACATGCCGATCGTGTCATCCGAATGACCCCCGCTCGGCCAGCAGAAATAGTAGATGATGTTGCCGAAAAGGCTCTTGAACTTGTTGCCGTGATGGACGAACCAGTCGTCCTTGTGGTTCCTCCACACTGACGGTCCACATCCGTAGCAGCCGCTGTACCGCGAAGACGCCCGCGTCGATACGCTGCCCATTCCGGAGACCGAGCAATGGTAGCCGCCGCCGCTGGCGAGCGCCGGCCGATTGGCGAGGGTCAAGACGACGGGCGCCGCAACCGCCGCTCCACGAAGCACACGCCGCCGCGAAAGGACCTTTGGGTCGTCAGTCGCTGTTTCGATCGGCACGGACTCGTCCGCCTTGGTCTCGATGGTCGCCTTGTGCTCGTCTTCTCGGCCGTTCATCATCGATTCCTGTCCGTCACGCTCCGGAGTGGCGAGCACACGAATAGTATACGCCCTTCGTCCTACGCCAAGCAACAATCAGGCCAATCTTCTTAACGCCTTCACGACAAAAGGAAAAACGGATGTGCCGTCGCCCGGATTGGCGGCGAATTGGAAACTTTTCCGACACCCGGCGCAGGCATCTCGCATTCACCCGCGTACTTCCTTCTTTGCCGTGTTTCTAGGGCATTGGAATTATATGATAATTCGGCGCCAAGATTGATTGGCGAAGGTGTAAGGCAATCCGACTCTACGGTTTCGGAAATGGTGCCGAGGGCAGCCGACCGGCGGTCGTCTGGGTCTGTGGACAGGCTTGGTGAATTCTTCTATAAGCGGCGTCTTGCCCGCATGGCACGGTTGTCGCCCAGGTAGCTCAGTTGGTAGAGCAGCGGACTGAAAATCCGCGTGTCGGTGGTTCGATTCCGCCCCTGGGCACCATCCCGTTTCTCCGACGGGGTCCAAAGTGATCCGAAGACGTCCAAGTTTTTCTCGGCGTTCCCAATAGTTATCGCCGCTTGGCGGTGTTCTGCCGTCCGGCTAGGTGCGTTGGCATCCGGCGGGTTTGCTGGTATTCTTGTTGGTCCTCGTGATTGCCCCGGGACCCACATACCAACATGCCGCTGACCGACGTACGAATTCGAAACGCGAAATCTCGCGAAAGGCCGTTCAAACTGGCCGATGGCGGCGGGCTTCACCTGACGATCACGCCCCATGGCTCGAAGCTCTGGCGACTGGCCTACAGGTTTGCCGGTAAGCAGAAAACCCTGGCGATTGGTGTCTACCCTGTTGTTTCGTTGGAACGAGCACGCGCCGCCAGGGCGGCAGCAAAGCAGCTTCTCTCCGAGGGCGTCGACCCGAGCGTGGCGAAGAAGGACGAGAAGCGCCGACAGACCCTCGCCAACGAGAACACCTTTCGGTCAGTTGCTGAGGAGTGGCTGCAAAATCAGCGCCTAGAGGGGCGGGCGGCGGCGACCTTGGCGAAGAACGAGTGGCTTCTCGACTTCGCTCTGCCGATGCTCGGAAGTCGGCCCGTGACGAGCATCTCTTCGGCCCAGGTCCTGGAAGTCCTGCGGCGTGTCGAGAGCCGCGGGCGACTGGAAACCGCGCGTCGACTCCGTAGCACAATTGGCAGCGTTTTTCGGTACGCGATCGCGACCGCGCGCGCCGAGAACGATCCAACCATTGCGCTTCGCGGGGCGCTGGTGGTTCCCACCGTTACACATCGGGCGGCGGTTACAGACCCGAAGGCGCTGGGCGCGCTACTCCGGGCCATCGATGGTTTCGACGGCCAGCCGACGACACGCGCGGGTCTTCAACTCATGGCTATCCTTTTTCCTCGGCCCGGAGAGCTGCGGGCCGCGCGTTGGTCGGAGATCGATCTCGATGCGGCGATTTGGACCGTTCCAGCCGAACGGACAAAAATGCGCCGTGAGCATCGTGTTCCGCTACCGGAACAGGCTGTTTCGATCCTCCGCGATCTCTTTAAGATCACAGGCGTTGGGGTGCTTGCCTTTCCTTCGATCCGGTCGGTTTGCCGGCCGATGTCGGAGAACACGCTCAACGCCGCGCTTCGCAGGCTGGGCTATTCCAAGAAAGAAGTTTCTGCGCACGGCTTCCGGGCCACCGCATCGACACTGCTGAACGAATCGGGGCTCTGGTCTTACGACGTTATCGAACGCCAACTCGCCCATGTCGACAGCAATGCAGTCCGTCGCGCCTATGCCCGCAGCGACCACTGGCAAGAGCGCGTCCGCATGATGACGTGGTGGGCCGACCATCTCGACGCCCTCAAGGCGGAAGGCGACGTCGTGAGACTGCAGATCATGCGCGCGGGTTAAGCTTGCCGAACACACAGCGGCCGGTATCCTTCCAGCTCAAGGTACCGCTTTGGGCCACAATCCGTTCTCAACGATCGGTCGGTGTGCGTGGATGGATAGCTTCGACTACTGGCGCCTGTGCGACGAGCTCACGATTATTCAGGCGGCCCTCCTGATCGCAGGTGAAGACCCTTCGTCTACCTCGGCGTACGTCGAAAACTGGGACGTAGAAGACAGGCCGATTGGATACGGGGCCGCCCGTACGGCTCTGTCAAATGCCCTCGAGCGAGATCAAATCCAAGGATGCTTGGTCTTTCACGACGCGCCGGACGGTGCACTCGACATTTTCAGGTCCACAGTGATCGAAGACTCGTTGCGTCTATGGCTGTCCGGGCGCGGCCTGAAGACGGGTTTCTTTTTCCCTGAAGGAGCCGGTGCCCCAGACTACCTCGACACAGGAACGCCTCGCTATGCACCGAAGCTTGCCGCCGCCGTTCGCGCTTGGCAGGCGATGAGCGATTCCGCGCGGACCGATGGGAAGTCGCCGAAACAAGCCCTGACGAAGTGGCTACGGGAGCATGCGGCCGAGTTCGGATTGACCGGCGAAGACGGTAAGCCAAACGAAACCGGGATCGAAGAGGTTGCGAAGGTTGCGAACTGGCAGCTAACAGGCGGCGCTCCGAAGACACCTGGTTGAGAACCTACCCACCTATAAATCCGTTGAAATTATTGAAAGAAGTGTTTTAGACGGGGGCGGGATCTAGTTTCCCCGTACTGAATCCGACCACCCAATTCGGCTTCTAAGCCGACGGGTTTCTTACAATCCACCCCGCTATTTTCCTGTCGTCGGCCGACCCAGTATCACCTCGTTTCAACATGGACGAGGCTGGACGATGCACCGACTTCCCGAAACTGGATACTTGAGGCATTACCAGATCATCGGCGACGCCCTGGCAGTTCGTAAGCGTCCGGCCTTCCCCACCTTGATGGGTCGCGATCAATTGAGGCAGCACTTTTTGAACTTCTTGCCCGATCCGCAGGGACAGGGGTCGTTGCGGCCGACCTTGCGGTTGTTCTGGTTGGCCGG
>Ga0209782_1000099_pt1 | contig 36453 bp, 35 predicted proteins | sample WorMetmaBAHAMAS1_FD_187390 | JGI IMG/M metagenome (GOLD analysis project Ga0209782, IMG submission 187390) | Marine gutless worms symbiont microbial communities from Max Planck institute for Marine Microbiology, Germany - Inanidrilus... | ecosystem: Host-associated > Annelida > Digestive system...
AGCAAACGGCACCACTGTGCCTCATGCAGCCACCTGCTTCGAGACGCGACGCTCCGCGTCGCTCCTCGAGCCATGAGGGTTTTTGTGGCGAGGAGAAGGTGGCCCGAAGGGCCGGATGAGGGGGTTCCGATGCCTGCCCTACTCCCGATAGGACGGATCCGTCCCGTCCAGCATTGACTTCAGGTGCTCGAAATGGGCGTCGGCCATGCCGGCATAGGCCTTCCAGTCCTCGGCGGTCTTCTCCGCCGTTTCGCGCGGCATGACGTTCAGCTGCTGGCCGCTGGCATAGGCCAGCATCAAGGTCTTGGCAGCGCGCTCGAAGAAATAAAGACTCTCAAACGCCTCGGCGACCGTGTTCCCGGTCACCGTCACGCCGTGGTTGCCCATCATCAGGACCGTGTGATTGCCGAAGGCCGCGGCGATGCGTTCGCCTTCCGCATCGTTGTCGGCCATGCCGCCGAACCCCAGATCGACACCCACCTGGCCGTAGAACCGGGCCGTGTTCTGGTCGATCGGCAGCATCGTCGGGTCTCCTTCAGCGAGGCCAGCGCGGTCGCGTATTCGGGGTGACAGTGCAGCACCACCCGCGCGGCAGGACAGGCCCGGTGGATCCAGCCGTGCACGCACCACGCCGTCGCATCGGGCGCATCAGGCTGGGCCATGATCGTTTCGTCCCGCGCGTTCAGGAGCTGCCGGTCGCGCGCCCGGATGGCGGAGAAGTGGGACCATTTCGGGTTCATCAGGAAACGGCTGCCGTCTTCGGAAACCGCGGCGCTGAAATGATTGCCAACCGACTCGTGCCAGCCGAAATGAACGGCCAGGCGGAAGGCGGCGGCAAGATCGACCCGCAACTGCCATTCGGCCGCTTCGTCGGGCCTGTATTCCGTTGCCGGCGACAGGGTCATTTGAACCTCCCTTCGGTGGTCAGCGCCCGGTAGGTGCTGCGCAGTTCGCCCCGGTCGGTGTAGCAACCGCGCACATACCGCTCGCCACTGGTCGCGGCATAGGCCTCGCGTCCATGCACGACACGGTGGTTGTCGAAAACAATGCACTCGCCGGCGTTCAGCCGGAACCGCATGACGTATTTCTCCGCCTGCAGCATGCGCCCGAAGCGGCAAAAGGCGGGGTAATAGCGGTCGAGGAAACGCTGCGGCAGGTCGAACACGTCTGCCATGTGCTGACTGATGGTCACGCCGGAAACCGCCCCGTTCGCGTCCAGCTCGATCACCCGCTGGCGGGATCGCATGTCGTAGGTATCGTGCTCGCAATAGTAGGGGATCGAGGTTTCCGCCAACAGGGCGAAATCCTCCGGGTGGTTTTCACGCAGGTCGTTGGCCACCGCCACCCCGTCCAGGAAAAGGCTGTTGCCGCCCTCCACCGAATTGGCACGGCAGTGCAGGAACTGGACGCCGGGGGCCGGCTCTTCGGCCGGGGTGTCGGTGTGCAGTTCCAGCGCGCCGGCGGTGTAGGCCAGATTGGTTGGGTCGATGTGGGTCCGCACCTCGTAATAGGCGCCGAAGAAGGTCGGGCGGATGGCGCCGACCAGTTCCGCGGTTTCTGTCAGGCCGTCATCGCTGTCGGGCATGTCCGTGACGATGGCGATGCCTTCGACCAGCAGGGCCTCGATCCATTGCCGCACCAGTGACGCGTCTTTATTCAGGTCGGGCTGCCGGAAACGGGCAATCTGCGGATAGTGATCGGCATACCAGGCGCGCCGCGGCAGGAGGGAAGGGTCCCCGCGCGGCGTGCCATGCGCATACTGGGCAAGCCAGCCAAGATCATGCCGGGTGACATGCCCGTCGCCCTTCCAGACGATGACCAATGCGCCGTCTCTGATTTCTGCGCGGTCTATCGTCGGTGCCTGCGCCATCGCGAAGACATCGAACACCCGCTCGCGGGTCTGGCGGTCGAAGGAGGTCGGACAGTTGTCGCGCAACCAATAGGCGTTGAAATAGGTGACGCTGCCGTCCGCCAGCGTCACCTCCAGGCCGTTGTCACACAGGGTGACGCCATGCGCCTCCCGGACGGCCATCACGCGCCTCCCTCGGCACGTTGCAGCACCCGCCCGCCCCCCGCGCCCGTTGCGGCGCCGTCCTTCCAGACAAGGGAACCGTTGACATAGACCCGGTCGATCCCCGCCGGCGTCCGGCAGGGGTCCGCGAATGTGGCGCGGTCGAGGATCGTTTCGGGGTCGAAGACGATCATGTCCGCATAGGCGCCCGGCCGGACCGTGCCACGATCGGCCAGGCCGAAGGTCTGGGCCGGTAGGCCGGTCATCTTGTGCACCGCCTGTTCGATCGGGAACAGGCCCTCGTCGCGGCCGTAATGCCCGATCACCCGGGGAAAGGTTCCCCACAAGCGCGGGTGCGGGTGCTCGTCGTGCGGCAGCCCGTCCGAGCCGATCATGGTCAGCGGAAAAGCCAGGATCCGCCGCACGTCGGCCTCGTCCATGGAGAAATAGATGGCGCCCGCCGGGTCCAGGCGTTGGGCCGCCTCGCGCTGGGAACAGCCCCACGCGCCGGCGATGTCGGCAAGGTCGCGACCGGCCGCCTCGGGCACCGCCTTCGACCAGGTGACCAGGATCCGGATCTCCTCCTCCACCACGTCCGGGTCGAGGACGGTGGAACCCGCGGCATAGGGATAGGCATCCAGCGCCACGCGCTGTTCCCGGCTGGCCACATCGATCCGGGGCAGGGTCTCGCGGCTGCGTCCCCAGTTCTGCGGACTGGCGCATTTGTGGTGCGAGATCACGACCGGGACCCGCGCCCGGCGGCCGGTCTCGAAGGTCTCGGCCAGGGATTCCAGCACCCCGTCATGCTCGTCGCGCATGTGAGTGGTGTAGATGCCGCCCGCATCCGCGACCACTTCCGCCAGGGCGACCACCTCGTCCATGTCGGCAGCCGCATTGGGCCGGTAGAACAGACCGGTACTGAACCCCACCGCGCCGGCGGCCAGGCCCTCGGCCAGAAGTGCGCGCATCCGGTCGATCTCGCCCGCGACCGCCTTGCGGCCGGTGTCCGGCATGGTCCCGACCCTCAGCGTGCTGTGGCCGATCAGGATGGCAACGTTGGTGCAGGGCCGGGCATCGGACACTGCGCCCACATAGTCCGCCACCGTGGCGAAGCGGAAATCCTCCCGTTCGCCCAGCAGGTTCAATGGTGGCGGCGGCGATTCCTCCAGCCTCAGCGGCGACAGGCTGACGCCGCAGTTGCCGATCACGACCGACGTGACGCCCTGGCAGACCTTGGGCGTCATCTCGGGCGTCACAAGCACTGCGCGATCGTCATGGGTGTGGACGTCGATGAAGCCCGGCGCGACGACGCATCCGGCGGCGTCGACCAGGCTGGCGGGCGCCGCGGAATCCAGCGCCCCCGGCGGTGCAACCTCGACGATCCTGTCGCCGCGAATGGCCACATCCCCGGGGCGCCCCGGCGCCCCTGTGCCGTCGATGACCGTGCCGCCGCGAATCAGCGTGTCGAATTCCAGACGGTCCGAATTCATACCTCAACTCCATGCCTTCACCGCGTGCGAGTGAACGCCCATAAGCCCCGGATTGCAATGGGTTCGACGCGATTCCGGCACACCCTCGGGCGGCATCCGGCGGCGGCCGGCCTCCTGACAGACCTTGCCACGTCCCGCCCCGGCACGTAGCATTCGGATCGAAATAAGAACAGGGTGGCCGTTTGACAGGCACGCAACGACGCGGTGCCTGCACTGCAAGAAGCTCCGGCGCGCACCGGCTGAACCTCACCGGCCGGTTTCCGTTCGTCGACAGCGTGCGACGCTTGGCCTGCGGCAAGACCCGACTTCAGGGAGGCAATGGTCACGATCGCTTTCGGTACCGTGCCGTTGGGAAAACAAGAAAGCGAGCAGACCAATGAAAAGTTTCGACGAACTGACGACCCTCTTGCATACGGGGCGGATCGACCGCCGCACCTTCCTGTCCCGGGCAGCCGCGCTCGGCGCGACCACCGCGATGGCTACGTCGCTCTTGGGCAAGGCCGGACAGGCCGCGACGCCGAAGAAAGGCGGTCATTTCCGCATCGGCATCGGACACGGCTCGACGACGGATTCGCTCGACCCGGCGACGTTTGAAAACGCCTTTACCCAGTTCACCGGCATGGGTTTCCGCGGTCACCTGACCGAGGTCGCCGCGTCCGGCGAAATCGTGCCCGACCTGTGCGAGTTCTGGGATGCGACGCCTGACGCCGCCACCTGGACATTCAAATTGCGCCAGGGTGTCGAATTCCACAATCGCAAGTCGATGGATGCCGACGACGTCGTCGCTTCGGTCAACCACCATCGCGGAGAGGACTCCAAGTCGGCGGCGAAGGCCATCCTGGAGCCGATCACGGACATCAAGACCGACGGAAAGGACACGGTGAGCTTCACGCTGCGCGAAGGCAACGCCGACTTCCCCTTCCTGATGAGCGACTACCACGTCGCCATCATGCCGGCGAAGGACGGCGGCGTGGACTGGCAGTCCGGTGTCGGGACCGGTGCCTTCACCATGGAACACTTCGAGCCTGGCGTGCGCATGGAGCTCAAGAAGTTCGCGAACTTCTACAAGCCCAACTTCGGGCATTTCGATTCCTGCGAAGCGCTGGCCATCATCGATGCCGCAGCCCGGACCAATGCGCTGACCACGGGCGAGATCGACGCCATGGACCGCGTCGACATCAAGACCGTGCACCTCTTGAAGCGGCGGCCGGACATCCGGGTCGAAGAGACCAGCGGCACGGCCCATTTCACCTTCGCCATGCGCTGCGACCAGGAGCCGTTCAAGAACAACGACGTGCGCCTGGCGCTGAAATACGGGCTGGATCGCGAGGCGCTGCTGCAGGCGGTGCTGCGCGGGCATGGCGTGCTCGGCAACGACCATCCGATCGGCCGCTTGAACCGGTATCATGCCGACGATCTGCCGCAACGGACCTACGACCTGGACAAGGCCAAGTTCCATCTCAAGAAGGCGGGCCTCACCAGCCTGACCGTGGATCTCAGCGCCGCCGACGCGGCCTTTGCAGGCGCGGTCGACGCGGCCGTTCTCTACAGGGAGCATGCGGCCCCGGCGGGCATCGAGATCAACGTGGTCCGCGAGCCCAACGATGGCTACTGGTCGAACGTGTGGATGAAGAAGGGCTGGTGCGCGGTCTATTGGGGCGGCCGCCCGACCGAAGACTGGATGTTCTCCACTGCCTATGCGAAGGGCGCGGCCTGGAACGACAGCTTCTGGGATCATGAGAAGTTCAACCAGATGCTGGTCGCAGCCCGGTCCGAATTGGACGAGGCGAAACGCCGCGACATGTACGTGGAAATGCAGCGCATCGTCAGCGACGAGGGCGGTGTCGTCGTGCCCATGTTCAACAACTATGTCTTCGCCATGAACAAGAAGGTCCAGCACAACGAAATGGGTGCCAACTGGGCCCTGGACGGCCTGAAGGGTATGGAGCGCTGGTGGTTCGAGGGCTGATGTCATTGAGTTACGGGTGGAGCGGCCGTGCGGTAGGTCTCTAGCCGATGGGTAAGATCGTCAAAATGGAGGCCCAGCGCCTTGGGCTGGGCCTCCTGACTCTTTTCGTCGTTTCGCTCATCATCTTCTTGGGTGTGGAGCTTCTTCCGGGCGACCTGGCCGAGGCGATCCTGGGCCAGGCCGCAACGCCCGAGACGGTGGCAGCCTTCCGGCGCGAGCTGATGCTGGATCTGCCCGCCCACGAGCGGCACCTGAACTGGCTGGGCGGCATGCTGCAGGGCGACATGGGCCGCTCCTTGGCGAACCAGCGCGAGATCTCCGAACTGATCGGCGGGCGGCTGGCCAATACCCTGTTCCTGGCGGCGCTGGCTGCACTGATCTCGGTGCCCCTCGCGGTCACACTGGGCGCGCTTGCGGCCCTCTACCGCAACACGTTCTACGACCGCTGCGTCAACGTGGTGACCCTGAGCTCGATCTCGTTTCCGGAGTTCTTCGTCGCCTACATCCTGGTCTTCTTCCTCGCAGTCCAGCTGGGGTGGTTCCCGTCCATCTCCAATGTCAGCGAGGGCCTGGGCTTCTGGGAACGGGCCTTCAGGACCGCCCTGCCGGCCTTCACGCTGACTCTGGTCGTCGTTGCGCACATGATGCGCATGACCCGGGCGGCCATCATCAACCTGCTGGCCAGCCCCTATATCTAGATGGCCAATCTCAAGGGGCTGACGCGGACCCGGATCATCGTGCGCCATGCGCTGCCCAACGCGCTGGCGCCGATCATCAACGTGATCGTCATCAACCTGGCCTATCTCATCGTCGGCGTGGTGGTCGTCGAAGTGGTGTTCGTCTATCCGGGTCTGGGCCAGCTTCTGGTCGATTCCGTGCGCACCCGGGACATCCCGGTGGTGCAGGCAAGCTGTCTGATCTTTGCCGCCACTTACATTCTCCTCAACCTGACCGCGGACGTGCTGTCGATCGTCACCAATCCGCGGCTGATGCACCCGCGCTGAGGAGCATGGTCAGGTGGCGATAACCGCATTCGAAGGCATTTCTTCCCGGCCCTCTCCCTGGGCCAGCCGGATCGCCGTGACGGCGGTCCATTTCTTCGTCCTGGTGCTGTTCCTGCAAAACGTTCAGGCCGACACCTGGGGGGCGATCCTCGGTTTCCTGTTCATCCACGTCTACAGCGTGCTGGCGCTTCGCTATTGGAGCTCCATGCAGCGAACGACCGCCGGCGATACGGTGATCGTCACCTTCACGCTGGAATACGTCCTGATCGCGATCCTGTTTTGGGACCGGTTCAGTCTCTGGCCCTGGTCGACCTTCTTCGGCCTCATCCTGGTCCAGTTGTGCGCCTTTGCGGGCGTGCGCTTCTGGCGGGGCCTGAGCAACGCGCCGCCGACCGCCTGGTTCGGTCTTGTTGTCATTCTTGTCTACGTGATGGTCGCCGCCACAGCGCCGATCATCGCGCCCTTCGGCGAGACCGAGGAGGTCGGGGCCGAATACGAACCCTGGAGCGAGCAGTTCCTTCTGGGCACCGACAATCTGGGGCGCGACTGGCTGACCCGGCTGATCTACGGCGCCCGGAACACCATCTTGATTGCGTTCGTCACCACCTGCCTCGCCTTCCTGATCGGCGCCCTTGGCGGCTTTCTTGCCGCCGCGCTTGGCGGCTGGACCGACCAGGCACTGGGACGCGTCATCGACGTGCTGATGGCGATCCCCAGCCTGATCTTTGCCTTGTTGATCCTGACGATCGTGGGCACGTCCATCCCGGCGCTGGTCATCGTCATCGCGGTCCTGGATTCGACCCGCGTGTTCCGCCTCGCCCGCGCGGTTGCCATGAGCATCGTGGTGATGGATTTCGTCGAGGCCGCCCGGCTGCGCGGCGAAGGCCTGTGGTGGGTGATCACCCGCGAGGTGTTGCCCAATGCCACGGCGCCGCTGGTGGCGGAGTTCGGCCTGCGCTTCTGCTTCGTCTTCCTGTTCATCAGCGCGCTCAGTTTCCTCGGCCTCGGCGTCCAGCCGCCGACCGCCGACTGGGGCAGCATGGTGCGCGACAACGCGACGCTGATCACCTTCGGCGACATCACCCCGCTTTTGCCGGCGGCGGCGATCGCGCTGTTGACGGTGGGCGTCAACTTCGTGGTGGACTGGTCCCTTCAGATTACGAGTGGACTTCTCGATGAGCACTGAGACGGGCGACGGCGCACAAAACGCCGACGATGTGCTTCTGGAAATGCGCGAGCTGCGCATCGAAGGCCAGGCGGATGACCAGTGGCACGAGATCGTGCACGGCATCGACGTGGAGCTGAAACGCGGTGAGGTGCTTGGCCTGATCGGCGAGTCGGGTGCCGGCAAGTCGACCATCGGCATCGCCAGCATGGGCTATGCACGGCCGGGCTGTCGGATCAGCGGCGGCTCGATCCTGTTCGACGGGATCGACCTCAGGGCGGCCTCGGAAGAGGAAAGGCGAAAGTTGCGCGGTTCCCGCATCGCCTATGTGGCGCAGAGCGCCGCGGCATCCTTCAACCCCGCCCACAGGCTGATCGACCAGTATTGCGAAACGCCGGTGAAGCACGGCGTCATGGGGCGCGCGGAGGCGCAACAGGACGCGATGGATCTGTACCGGCGCCTGCAGTTGCCCAACCCCGACGAGATCGGCTTCCGCTATCCGCACCAGGTTTCCGGCAGCCAGCTGCAGCGGGCCATGACCGCCATGGCCATGTCGTGCCGGCCCGACCTGATCATCTTCGACGAACCGACAACCGCGCTGGACGTGACCACCCAGATCGAGGTGCTGGCGGCGATCAAGAACATCGTCGACCAGTTCAACACCGCGGCCATCTACATCACTCACGACCTGGCTGTGGTGGCGCAGATGGCAGACCGGATCATGGTTCTGCGCGACGGCTATCTGGTCGAAGAGGGCGATGCCCGGGAGATGCTGGCAAAACCCAAAGAGGATTATACGCGCCAGTTGCTGGCCGTGCGAAGTTTCCGCAAGCAGGAGGCCGAAGGCGCCGACGAGGACCGGCCGCTGCTCAAGGTCGAACACCTTTCGGCGTCCTATGGCACCGGGGTCAAAGTCCTGGATGACATCAACCTGGAGATCTACAAGGGAACCACCGTCGCCGTCGTCGACGAATCGGGCAGCGGCAAAAGCACGTTGGCCCGGGCGATCACCGGCCTGCTGCCGCCGCTCGATGGCCACGTTTACTACGGCCGGGAGACCTTGCCGCCCGCGCTGGCCCAACGCAGCAAGGACCAGCTGCGTCGTCTGCAGATGATCTACCAGATGCCGGACACCGCGCTGAACCCGCGTCAGCGCGTCCGCGAGATCGTCGGCCGGCCGCTGGAGTTCTATCTGGGTCTGCGCGGCGACGACAAGGAGCAGCGGATCCGGGAGCTGTTGGCGATGATCGAGCTGGCGCCCGACGATTTTCATCGACCGTTATCCCGGCGAGCTGTCGGGCGGCCAGAAACAGCGCATCTGCATCGCCCGTGCACTTGCCGCGGAACCGGAACTGATCATCTGCCACGAGGTCACCTCTGCGTTGGACCAGCTTGTCGCGGAGGAGATCCTCAAGCTGTTGCAACACCTGCAGGACGACCTGCGCATCACCTACATGTTCATCACCCACGATCTGGCGACCGTCAAGGCGATCTCCGACCGGGTCGTCGTCATGCTGCAGGGCAAGATCGTCGAGCAGGGAAGAAAGACAGAAGTCCTGACGCCGCCTCACCACGAATACACGGAACTGTTGCTGTCGTCGGTTCCCGAGATGGATCCCGACTGGCTCGACAATCTCCTGGAGAAGCGCCGCGCCAGCATGTAGTCGTTTCTCAAACCCGGGAGGAACGCATGACCTCCAATCCCGTTTCACCGATCACGCACAACCACTGCAGCGCAGCAGAGTGGCAAACCCGCTGCGACCAGGCCGCCCTCTACCGGCTGCTAGACCATTACGGCATGTCGGACCTGGCCAACCAGGTGGTCGGCGCCAGGATCGAGGATGCGCCTGAAAACTACCTGCTGCATCAATACGGGATGTTCTATGAGGAGATCACGGCGTCGTCGCTGATCAAGACCGACCGTCACGGGGCGCCCGTCGATGCGGAAGGGCCTGCGCCGGTCGACGGCGCTCAGAACCTGGCGAAGTGGATTTTCGGCGCCCGGCCGGAGATCAATTTCTTCGTTCACGGCCATTGCGAAGACGTGATGGCGGTGGGCTCGACCAAACGCGGCCTGCGCGCCCTGTCGCAGGCGGCCGTCTATCTCCTGCACCTGGTCGAATACATCGACTACGAGTTCTTCGAAGACGACGAATATGCCGAGAAGTTCGTGACCACCCTGGGCAACAAGGACATCCTGATCACGCGCAATCACGGCTATTACGTGCTGGGACGCTCGGCGTCGGAAGCCTTCTTCCGGGCCTACTATCTGCGGCAGGCCTGTTCGGTACAGATCAAGGTGCTGTCGATGGGCGAAGAGCCGCACGTCATCGACAGCCAGGAATTGGCGCGGTTCCAGGACCAGATGTACGGCTCGCCACACTACAATTACGACGGCTCCACCGAATGGGCCGCCCTGTTGCGCAAGCTGGAACGCGAGCAGCCGGACTACCGAAGCTAAGCCGCAGGCACCGGATCCCCCTCACCCCAACCCTTCTCCCCGGCGGGGATAAGGTGGCCCGAAGGGCCGGATGAGGGGGTTCGGGTGTCGGCCGAATCTAAGGCTGCGGATGACGCGGCTCGTAGAGCATGACCTCAAGACCGCCGGGGACCTCCATGGTCGTCACCAGACCATAGCCTTCGTCCCGGATCGGTGTCTTGAAAGTGACGCCCTTCTCCTCCAGCGCCCGCACGGTCTCTTCGATGTCGTCGCACCAGAAGGAGAGTTCGTGCACCGGCCGGTCGCCCGGGTGGATACCGAACTCGGCCCCGGGCACGCCGAAGATCAGCCAGTCGCCACCGGCATCCACGTGGTCCAGGCCCAACGTGTCGCGGAAGAAGGCGCGCGCCTCTTCGGCGGCCGGTGTGTAGAGCAGCCCGTGCATCCCTTTGATCACGGATGCCTCCTGCGGTCTGGGGCCCGTGTCAGGCCCGCAGCCGCTCGCCTTCCAGCGCCTGGCGCAGCACGCGGATCCGGCTGTCCAGGATGTCGTGGTCCACATAGATGCCGCGCAGGCGGCGGTGGCCGGTCGCGGCGTCGAACGCCGTGCGCCCGTGCAGGACCCGGCGGTTGTCGAACACCATCATGTCGCCGGGGTTGAGCCTGAAACGGACCTCGAAACGCGGGTCCCTGAGCAGCGCCGCGAATTTGCGGTGGGCGCCATAGACCGCGGCCATCAGGTGCCCCGGCACGTTCAGGGTTCCCATCACCGCGATGCTGAACCGCACTTCGGTCACCGCGCCGTCGGGGCCCAGCCGGATGGCGGGCACCCGGTAGCGGATGTCGTGGTCGTCGTCCCGGAAGTGACAATAAAGCGGCACCTGCATCAACAGGTCGAAGGCCGCGGGATCCGTCTTCCGCAGTTCCTCGGCCACGCGGAACCCGTCCACCAGAACCGACTCGCCCCCTTCGGCCTCGTTGGTCAGGCAATGCAGGAACTGTGGTAGCCGGGCGGCACATCCCAGTAAGGCAGGTCCGTGTGGCAGTTGAGCGGCAGGGCCGTGTATGCGTTGCTGTTGGGGTTCGGCATGGAAACGACGTTCCACTCGGTGCCGAAATTCGTCTGCCGCAGGAAACCGATCCGCTCGGCGACCGCCGAGGCGGCGTGCGGGTCGTCGGGCATGTTCCGCACCAGCGTGATGCCCCACGCCTGCAAAGCCGTCAGCCAATCCAGGAAGGCCCGGTCGTCCGACGCCATGCGGTCATGGAAGGCCTCGGGGACGTGATCAGTCAGCCCGGCGTCCCAGAGGTGGCGCGGGGGATGTTCCACCGCGATATCGCCGGAGTAACAGGTCTCGCGCAGCCAGGACGACGGATACGCGCTGACATGACCGCCGGGCCAAGTGATCCGCAGATCTCCCTCGTTGGTGATTTCCGCGCTGTCCGGCCTGATGTCCTGAGGTACGCCGAGGAGATCGAACGTCCGCTCCAAAGTTATGGGGTGCCGGCATTCGGGACATCCGCAATTGTCCCTGAGCCAGATGAAGTGGTACTCGCCGCGCCTTCCATCCTCCCAGACGAGCTCCGCCGAGTCCCGGCCGATATCCAAACCGGTGATACGCAAACCCATCTCCCACCTCCAAGCCGATCATGTACCAAGGCGATCGATCTGCATGCCAATGTGCGGAGAAAACCCTAGCCTTCCTGCAACGGAATTGCACGCAAACGAATGCGCCCGACGGCGGTGCGTTTCAGGTCCTCAGGCTCTCGGTGTGTCCGTCGACACCCAGTGCCTGGCCGGAGATGGAGCCTCCGGACGGCCCGGCCAGGAACAGCGCGGTTTCGGCAATCTCGCGCGCGTCGATGAACTTCTGCATCGAGACCTGCTTGACATAGCCGGCCCGCACCTCCTGCTCGGCAACGCCCTCGGCCTCGGCGGCGGCAACCTTCGCCATGCGTTCGCCCGAGACCGGGCCGGGACAGATGGCATTGACGCGAATGCCGTGCGGGCCCAGCTCCATCGCCAGCGTCTTGGTGAAACCGACGACCGCCCACTTGGACGCCGCGTAGGGCGCCCGCAACGGATATCCCATCAGCCCCGCCGTCGAGGCAATGTTGATGATCGTTCCGCCGCCCGCCGCCTTCAAAAGCGGGACCGCGCGCCGGGCGCAATGGAACTGGCCGTCGATATTGACCGCCATCGTCCGGCGCCATTCATCCGGCGTCACGTCTTCGACCGGCGCCGTCGGCCCGGCGATGCCGGCATTGTTGATCAGCACGTCCAGACCGCCCAACCACTCCACCGCCTCTTCGAACAACCCGTCGATCTGGTCCGGGCTGGAAACGTCGGCGACCGTTGTGCCGATGCCCGAATGGGCGTGGATCAGCGAGTCCAGCGCCGCGAGGTCGATGTCGCACACATGCACCCGCGCACCGGCCTCGGCAAATCCTTCGGCAATCGCCCTGCCGATCCCGCTTGCGCCGGCGGTCACGATCACGCGCGTGTCGGTGTGCGTTCCAGACACCTCTGCCTCCATGCATCCTTGTCGTGGTCGCACCTGGGACAGTACGCTGCCTGTGCGGGCGGGAAAACCCGCGAACAGGGGGGTGCGCCATGAACAGGAACGTGATCATCACCTGTGCGGTGACGGGGGCGGGCGACACGGTAGGCAAGCACCCGGCGATCCCGGTGACGCCGGAACAGATCGCCGATGCCGCCATCGAGGCGGCCCGTGCCGGCGCGGCCATCGCCCACATGCATGTGCGCAATCCGGAAACGGGAGGAGGGTCCCGAGACGTGGCGCTCTACCGGGCCGTTGTCGAACGAGTGCGCGCCAGCGACGTGGACGTGGTGATCAACCTGACCGCGGGCATGGGTGGCGACCTGATGATTGGCGCCGACCGCCCGCTTGACTTCGAAGACGGCACCGACCTGGTCGGCGCCCTGGAGCGGCTGGCCCATGTGGAGGAGCTGCGGCCAGAAATCTGTACGCTGGACTGCGGCACCCTCAATTTCGGCGAGGGGAATGCGGTCTATGTGAGCACGCCCGACATGCTGCGCACCGGCGCGCAACGCATCAGGGAGCTGGGCGTAAAACCGGAACTGGAGGTCTTCGACACCGGCAATCTGTGGTTTGCGACCAGGCTGGTGGAGGAAGGGCTGATCGAGGCGCCGGCAATGTTCCAGTTGTGTATGGGCATTCCCTATGGCGCGCCGCCCGACATCGCGCTGATGCAGTCGATGGTCAACATGCTGCCGGCCGGCAGCGTCTGGGCCGGGTTCGGCATCGGCCGCATGCAGTTTCCCATGGTGGCGCAGGCCATGCTGCTGGGCGGCCATGTGCGGGTCGGCCTTGAGGACAACCTCTATCTGGACAAGGGCGTCTTCGCATCGAACGGCGAGCTTGTGGAACGCGCCGTCAGCATCGTCGAGGCCCTGGGCGGCCGGGTGCAGACACCCGACGAAGCACGGCAGGCCCTCGGTCTGCAGCCCAGGTCCTGACCGATGGCATGGCAACCTTCGGTATCGCCGGAAGACGCCCGACGCGTGACCTGCGTCGGCGCCGGCGTGATCGGCGGCGGCTGGACCGCCCTGTTCCTGGCCCGCGGTTTCTATGTCACGGTCTACGACCCGACCGACGAGGCCGAAGCGAACGTGCGCCGGCTGATCGGTCTTGCCTGGGAGTCCCTGAGTGCGCTGGGCCTTGCCGACGGCGCCGCGCGCGACCGTCTGCGCTTCGCGCCGACGCTGGAAGAGGCAGTAGCAGACACGCATTTCGTCCAGGAAAGTGCGCCCGAACGCCTTGACCTCAAGCGCCGGGTTCTAGCCGACCTCGACCGGGCGACGCCGCCGGGGGTGGTCATCGCCTCGTCGACTTCTGGCTACGGCGTGAGCGAGATGGAAACCGAGGCAAAACAGACGCCGGAACGGATGATCGTCGGCCATCCTTTCAACCCGCCATACCTGATCCCCCTGGTGGAAATCGCCGGCGGCACGCGGACTGCCCCGGAGCCGCTTGCCTGGGCCGAGGCGTTCTATCGCCGGGCCGGCAAGTTCGTGCTCCGGCTGGAACGCGAGGTCCCCGGCTTCGTCGGCAACCGCCTGCAGGAGGCCCTGTGGCGCGAGGCCTTGCACATGCTTGCCGCGGGCGAGGCCAGCGTGGAGGAAATCGATGCCGCGATCCGCGAGGGCCCGGGCCTGCGCTGGGCCCTGATGGGCCCGTGTCTGACGTTCCACCTGGCCGGCGGCGCAGGCGGCATGGCCTACATGCTGGACCATTTCGGCCCGTCGCTGGAGGCGCCGTGGACCCGGCTTGCCGCCCCCGAACTGACCGAGGCGCTGCGCGCGGCGCTGGTCACGGGCTGCGAGGCCGAGGCGTCCGGCCGCACCGTCGACACGCTGGTAGGCGAGCGTGACCAGGGCCTCGTGACGATCCTGAAGGCACGCGACCGACAATAAGCCACGGCAACCCCGCCGAACCCCTGGGGCGCATCCGGCGCCCGCCCCTACAAGACCATCGGAGGACCAGGACCATGCCCGATGCCGATATCAAGACCCGCCTCTATGCGGTCAAACGCGAGATCGAGGACATTCTCGACGAGATGGAGGCGAACGACGCCCCGGCGCCTGCGCCCGTGGACGGCCCAAAGCTGGCCGTGGTGGTCGGCCACACCAAACGCTCGCCCGGGGCCTACGGCCAGGAACCGATCGACCAGAATGAATACTACTGGAACACCGATCTTGCGGCCCGCATGAAGGACCAGGGAGCCGCGCTCGGCCTTTCGCTGGAAGTTTTCTTCCGGGACAACGGCGGCATCGCGGGCGCCTATTCCCGCGCGAGGGATTGGGGCGCCGATGGTGCTATGGAGCTTCACTTCAACGCCGCAACGCCGGCGGCGTCAGGCACGGAGACGATCGTGGTGACCGAGGTCAGCAAGCCCCTGGCCCGCGCCGTCCAGGAGGCCATGGTCGAGGCCCTGGATCTGCGCGACCGCGGGGTCAAGGAACCGTGGCAGGGCCGCGGCCACGGCTCGCTGACCCAGCTCGACGTCCCCTCGGTCCTGATCGAGCCCTTCTTCGGCAGCAACCCCGACGACTGCGCCCGCGCGGAGGAGCGCAAAGACGCGCTGGCGGCGGGGCTTGTGGAAGCGGCGGCGGGGGTGCTGGCGGGCTAGCGGAACAAGAGCCGCCACATGACCACTGACGAGTTCAACGCCTTCTGCCGGGCGCTCCCCGCCACGACCCATGTGGTGCAGTGGGGCGGGTCGGACGTGTGGAAGGTGGGCGGCAAGGTGTTTGCCATCGGCGGCTGGGGCGACGGGGATGCGCGGTTCACCTTCAAGGTGTCCGAGATCGGCTACGAGATGCTGAAGGACGAGCCGGGCCTGCGCCCAGCGCCCTATCTCGCCTCGCGCGGGATGAAGTGGATCCAGCACTACGCAGAGCAGGGCCTTTCCGACGAAGACCTGAAGGCCTATCTCCGCCAGTCCCACCGGATCGTGGCGTCAGGGCTGTCGAAAAAGAAACAGCGGGAACTGGGACTGCTCGGGTGACGCAACGCAGCAGACCGGCCCATCCGGCGGGCGCTTAGGGCGCCTCCGCCACGACCACGCCATAGACAGACGATGGCGCCCTCTGCCATGGCCTTGCGCATGCCGCGGATGGCCTGGACCAGCCGGATTGCATCGTGCCCAAGGCTCTGCACCAGCTTCACCACCGCGCCGACCCGGGTGATCGCGACCCCTTCGTCCCAGGTGGGCGCGGTTTCCGCGGTGATGTCCCGGGTTTCCAGGATCCGGTACCCGGCCGCCTCGAACCAGTCCCTGGTCTCGGCAAGGCCGAAGATCGACGGCATCAACATGCCCTCCAGAACCGGGTCCACCAGCCGCGCCCGCGCCGTGGCGCCGACGTCCGGTCCCAGCATCCAGTCCCCCAGCAGGAACCGGCCGCCCGGGCGCAGGAAACACCGCGAGCGGGCGACGAATGCCGCCTGGTCCGGCAGGTGGCCCAACACGCCGACCATCCACAACAAGTCAAATCGGCGGGCAAGTTCCAGGGTCTCGGCGTCGCGCACCTCGAACCGCGTACGCTCCGCCACGCCCTGCCGCAAAGCCAGTTCGCGGGCGATCTCCACCTGGACCGGGCTCAGCGTCACGCCGTGGGTCCGGCAATGCCAACGTTTGGCCAGCTCAACAGACGTGGCCCCCATGCCGCAGCCCACGTCCAGGACCTCCATGCCCTTGCGCACCGCCGCCGCACTGGCCAGCACGTCGACCAGATGGGCCTGGGCCATCTCTTTCGACGTCGCGCCGTTCGCGTAGTAGCCGTCATGTAGGTGGGGCCCCGACAGGTCCCTGAAGTGGGGCGAGAGCCGGTCATAGAAGGTGCGGATGCGCTGCTTTGCCGTCTCGGCGTCGGCCGTAAGGATCGACTGCTGCATGGCCCGCTGTTCCTTTCCTTGTTCCGGGCTTCGCTACCAGCGAAGCAGTGCGGATTCGTCGACCAGGCCCGGGCCCAGCGCGACCAAGGCGCCCACCGCGCCGGGTCTCGGCCGCCGTGCCGCCATGGTCCGTTCCAGAACGAACAGCACAGTCGGCGAGGACATGTTGCCGCAATCGGCAAGAACGGCCCGACTGGGATCCAGCGCTGCCCGGTCGAGCCCGAGCCCGTCCGACAGGCGGTCCAGCACGCGGCGCCCGCCCGAATGCACAACCCAGTGATCCACGTCGTCGAACCCGAGCCCTTCCTGGGCAAGCGACCGGCTGACGGCCTCGCGCACCGGGCCGCTTGCAATGTCGGGGATCTGCCTGGAAAGCACGATACGCAGCCGGCCCTCGCGCCTGGCAAAGCCGACGCTGCGCAGGAACTGCGGATCGGCGGCCGTCTCGAACGCGCAGAGCCGGGGCCCAGTCTCTGCGTTCTGCACACCCTCCGCCGAAACTGCACCACCTTCCAGCACGATTGCGGCAGCGCCGTCGGCACAGATGGCATTGCCGACGGCGGTTTCCAAGTCATCGTCTACGTAGACGCAAGCGGAACACACCTCGACACAAACGACCAGCACGCGCCGATCGGGGTGAGCGCAGAGATAATCGTGCGCGCGCTGCAAGGCCGGCAGGGCACCGGCGCAACCGGCCCCGACGATTTCGGTCCGCATGACGCGGCCGGCAAGGCCCAGCCGCGGGGCGACCCGGGCGGCGACCCCCGGGCACAGGTAGCCCGTGGAGGTAGCCACGACCAGACCGGCGATATCCGCGGGCCCCAGCCGCGCCGTTTCCAGAGCCCTGCGCGCGGCAGATTCGGCGAGTTCCAGCGCATGGCGCTCGAAGCCTGCATGCAGTTCGTCGGCCGGGGGCGCAGGCGCCAGCGCATCCGGCATCAGCGCAACATGCCTGTGGTTTAATCCGGCGTGAGCAAAGATCCCTTCGACGACAGGGTTCCGGTATTCCGGAACGCGCGAGGCCATGTGGCGATAGATGTCACCCTGCCGCAGGCGCGCCACCGGCAGCGCGGTCGCAACCGCCGCGATCCGAGGATGTCGAGACACCAGGTCCGTACCCGGCGAAGAGAGCGGTTCAATCCGATCGAACATGAGACCCCCTCCTGGGCGTAGGTCACTGCCTGCAACGCCCTGGAGGTTGGCCTCGCCGCCATCACGTTCAAAACACGTGGCCGTCAGAAGACCGCGAGCGGTGCGAGATGCCGATCGACCGGACCGCAGAGCGCTGAGCAGGCGGCCGGGCTGGCGGCGTGAGGATCGGACGTTGTGCCGGTTGCAGCCATATCCTTCGAGACGCGCCCTTCGGGCGCTTCTCAGGATGAGTGGCGCCCGCGCTTGCTCCCCTCACCCTGAGGAGGCGGCGCAGCCGCCGTCTCGAAGGGCGTGGCTGCAAGCGGCAAACCCCCGAAGCGCTCACGCCATCCCCACCGGCTCGCGCAGCGGCAGCATGTCGTCGGGGCGCGTCTCGAGATATGCCATCAGCTGCGCCCGGATTTCCGACGCTGCCGGATCGTCGAACAGGTTTTGCGTTTCGTGCGGATCGCCCACCAGGTCGTAAAGCTCGCCCCCGCCGCTCTCCTGATCGACGGTCAGCTTGTGGGTGCGGGTCCGCACGGTCCTGAGCGACAGGGCCACGCCGGTGCGCTGCGGATGCAGGTCCCACTCGTTGAGCGCGAAGTCCCGGTCGGCGTCCGGGTTCTCGATCAAGGGCCTGAGGCTGGCGCCGTGCGGAGCCTGCAGCGCCGCCGCACCGGAATAGTCGAACAGGGTCGGGGCAATGTCCAACGACGAGACCGGCGCCCCGCGGACCGCGCCGGCCGGCACGCGCAAGAGACCCTCGTAATGCATCGGCCCCTTCAGGATCAGGCCATGGTCGCCCAGCCAGTCGCCGTGGTCGGTGAAATAGATGACATAGGTGCTGTCCGCGAGGCCGGCCTCGGCCAGCGCGATCAGCACCCGCCCCACATTATGGTCGACAAGGGCGATCTGGCCGTAGGTGTTGGCGATGATCTCCCGAAGCTGCGCATCCTCCTGCGCGGAAATCCGGCTGTAGCTCTTCCGGATCTCCGCACCTTTCTTGTTGCCCGTCGGGTCGCGGGTCATCACCGCTTCGTGCCACCAGGGCCGGACTTCATAGCTGCGCCTGCGGTGTTCGGGCAGATCCACCGTGGCCGGGTCGTGCAGGCGCGACCAGGGCTCCGGGCAATCGAACGGATGGTGCGGATCGGGAAAGCTGACCCAGGCGCAGAACGGCGTGTCGTGCCGCCCCCGCTTCAGCCATTCGATCGCCCGGTCGGCCGTCTAGGTCGAGTTGTGCCAGGCGACCGGCAGCCGGGAATGCCAGGTCTGGGGCGCGTCCTTGGTGTCGCCGGCATTCTCCCGGTAGAGCGCGTTCTTCTCGTCGCCGCGCCCGTCGGCATAGAACCAGCGTTCGTAGTGCTGGCCGGCCGGCGGCTTTTCCGGCAGGAACCAGTTGTGCCCCACCAGCATCATTTCCACATGGTCGAAACCCATATAGGGCCCGTACCAGTCGTCACCGTAGTTGGCCGAGGAGCGCAGGCACTCGGGCGTCCCGGTCGGCTGGAAGGTGTGATAGGTCGCAAAGTGCGCCTTGCCGAAGAAAGCCGTGTCGTATCCGGCCGCCCCCAGGCTTCCCGCGAATCCCTTGGATCCGATCTCCGGATCCAGGTCAATGCCGTTGTCGTGCACGCCGTGACTGCGCGGCAACAAACCGGTCAGGATCGAGGCCCGTGCAGGCTGGCAGACCACGCAGGGGGTGATGCAGGCGGAAAACCGAGTGCCGTCGCGCGCCAGCGCGTCCAGATGCGGCGCCTTGATCGCGCGGCCTTCGAACCCGAAACAGTCGGCGCGCTGCTGGTCGGCCGAGATCAGGAGGAAGTTGGGGCGGCTCATAGCGCGTTGGCCTTTCTGTCACGGGAGTATCGGGCGATCACAAGAACCGAAAGCGCCAGGAAGACCAGCGACAGCGGGCTCTTGAACAGGAACAGCGGGTCGTTGCCCGTCGCCGAATAGGCCTGCCGGGCCGTCTGTTCCAGGTCGTTAGCAAGAATGAAGGCGATGACGAAGGGCAGGACCGAGATGTCGAGCCGCCGCATCACATATCCAAGAATACCGAACCCCACGGCGAACCAGACCGCGGCGAAATTCGTCTCCTGCACGTAGATCGCGGTCAATGTCACCAGGAGCACGACCGGCAGCAGGATTTGCTTGGGAATCCGAACCATGAACCCCATGGTCCGCATGAACACGCCGCCAACGGTCCAGTTGAAGAGGTTCGCGATCACCATGGCGGTGAAGATGCCGAAGGCGACAACGAGTTCCGGGTTCACGCTGTCGGTCGTGAACTTGAAGACGGACGGTCCGGGATTGAAACCGCCGATGCTGTCCGCCGCCAGAATCAGAAACACGGCCGCGGCATTGCCGGGGATGCCCAGGGAAAGGACCGGCATCAAATTCGCGCCGGAAACGGCGGAATTGGCAGCCTCGGTCGAGGCCACGCCTTCCGGCGCGCCGTCGCCGAAGCCGGGTTCGTCGGGCGCCTTGCGCTTCTGATGGCGCCGGCGCCCGGACGCGTAACCCAGCGTGGCGGCCAGCGTCGATCCCACGCCGGGCAGCGCACCCACCATCGTCCCGATCGCGGCGGACCTGGCGATGAAGGGCAAGAGACGCGCGATGTCGCGCCCGTGCAGCCTGTTGTCGCCGCTTTCGGCAATCTGTCGGATGGCGCCTTCGGCGCGGCGCTGCCGCCGCATGTCCTCCAGGCTCTTGAAAACCTCGCCTAGGATCAGGACGCCCAGGATCGCCGTCACGATGGGAAATCCGGACGCCAGAGGTTTCCAGCCCAGGGACAGGCGCGGATAGAAATCCTCGCCGGTCCCCACATAGGCGATGAGAAGGCCAAGCCCGGCTGAGATCAGGCCCTTGGCGGCGGAGCCGCCGACGACGATGGCCGCGATGAAGGACAGCGACAGGATCAGGAGGCCGGTTTTTTCCGGCAGGTCCAGATAGGCCTCGACCAGGACCGCCAGAAACGGCGCGCAGACGAACAGCACGATGTCCGAAATCGTATCGCCCGACACCGACGAAAAATGCGCAACCCGCAGCGCCTTACCCGACTGGCCGTTGCTGGTCATGGGGTGGCCGTCCAGGGTCGTCATCAGCGCGTCCGGCGTGCCCGGCGTGTTGAAAAGAATCGCCGGAACCGCACCGCCCACGGTCGCCCCTTTCATGATGCCGATCATAAACCCCATGACCGGCAGCAGCGCGTCCTCGGAATAACCGAAGGCGGAAATCAGGATCGGCAGAGAGATCGCCATCGCCATGGGCCCCGCCAACCCCGGCGTGGCACCGACCATGATGCCGCCGAAAAACCCGGCCGCTATCATTACCAGGCTGACCGAGATCGGCAGGCCGAAAATGTCGAACAGGGCCGGCCCCTGGAAGATTGCGAGAACGCCGAGCCAGATATAGTCCAGCGCGTCCATCACACGTCGCCGTTCGGCGGCAGCAGGAGGTCGTCGAACGGCAGATCGTAGAGCAGCGCCAGGGCAACCGCGGCGACAAGCGCAATCACGAGGTTCCGCCATCGGAACCGATGCTCGACATAGCTGATCAGGCCGAAGACCAGCATCGTCCCGCCGACCAGATATCCCAGGTATTTCCAGGGCACGGTATCCCTGAGATTGCGATAGGTGGGCAAATCCGGATCGAACAGGCCTGCCAGGGCAACGATCGCCGGGCCGGTCCAGCGCATGCAGGCGAAGGAAACAGCGACAATGGCCAGAATCGCCAGGAGGTGAACCGCCGTGTGGCCACCGAATTCAAGATCCGATTCGCGCCGCCAGGCCGACAGGCACAACAACAGTCCGGCGAAGGCGAACAGCGCGGCCGCGATCGTCGGCGCCATGGCATCGCCCACCTCACGCCGGGAACGGACCTTTTCAATGATCCCGGTTTCCGTATCCAGCGGGACCCAGACCAGCATCACGAGGAGACCGATGGCAACGATCCCGATGCCCAGCAGGACTTCTGCATTGATTCCGCGTTTCATGGCCGCAGATCCGGTGCAACAGGAAAGGTGCGCCCGGCCGGTCTGGCCGGCCGGGCATCGGTCGGCCCCTATTCGGATGCCGCAGCAAGCAACCCTTTCGCCCCGGTCACTTCATTCGCCATCAAGGCGTCGAGTTCGGCGCCCTGGATCACTTTCGCGCCACCGAATCCCTTGTCGATGAAGCCGGCCGCCTTGGGGTTCTTGTCGGTGATGATTTCGCCGATCGCCGATGCCATCGCCTGGCGCGCCTCGGCCGGGAGACCCGCCGGAGCGACGAAAAGGAAATACCCGTCCGCCGTGAATTCGACACCCAGGTCGGACATCAACGGCGCGTCCGGCGTCGCGTCCAGCGGCACCGACAGGCCAGAAGCCAGGTTCACCATGTCGCCCGCCTGCACGGCCTTGGTCTGGATGCCCGCACCCCAGCCCACATCGAGATCGCCGACATTGAGCCCGTCCATGACCGCCTTGCCGCCCCTGACCATGACGATGTTGAACTCAACGTCGTTCGCCTTGCCCGTCAGGTAGGCGAGGTCCGCCAGCTTGGGACTCATGGCGCCAAACCGGATGGCCTGGCCGCCCTTGGCTGCCTCGAACACATCGGCGATGGTGTTCCAGCCTTTCGAGGTCAACGCGACCACGCCCATCTGGAACCCGGCCGTCGTGGTAATGGGCGTGAAGTCTTTTTCGGTGTATCCGGGATTCCTGGCCGAGACCATGTTGTAGCCCAGGCTTTCGGTCACCAGCATGCCGATCGCCGTGCCGTCGTTGGGTTCGTCCTTCAGCGCCGCCGCCAGCGTCGCGCCGCCCTTGCCCGTCACCTGTTCGGGGATCAGCGTCCAGCCGTGCCGGGCCTCCAGCTCTTCGGCAATCAGCCGGGCCTGGGTGTCCGCCCCGCCGCCGGCACGGAATCCGATCATCAGTTTGATAGGTCCGGGCGGCGTCCAGTCGGCCGCAACGGCACCGCCCGCGGTCGCCGCGGCGGCTGCCAACGCAAAGGCCACGGCCTTGCACAGCTTCTTCATTTTCTCCTCCCAGCAATTGCTTTGTGCGAGCAGGCCACAAGATAGTTGACCTGTCAACTAGTTTCAGGGATGCTCAGGATTATAGGGAGCGAGGACGTGGCGACAGAGGCGAAACAGATCCGGGCAAAATCGGTCGAAAACCTGCCGGTTCAGCAGTCCCTGACCTATCGGATCAGTCGGGTGCACGCAAAGCTGAACGCCCAGGCGACGCATCTCCTTTCCAAGGCCGGCCTCAGCCTGGCGCAATGGCGCATCATGGCGTTGATCGCAATTGCGGGCGAGACGACGCCGGTCGCGATCAGCCGCACGGGTGCGATCGACAAAGGACTGTTGAGCCGGAAGCTGCGGGGGCTGATCGACGACGGTCTGGTCGTCGCGCGCCGGGACCCGTCCGACCACCGACAGCAGGTGATCTCCTTGAGCGAGGCGGGGCAGGCAATCTTCGAAGAGATGCTGCCGACCATGCGCCAGCGCCAAGCCCACCTTCTGAACACGCTCACCGACCAGGAGGAGCGCGCCCTGTTCACGGCCCTGGAAAAGATCTCGTCGGCCGCAGAACGACGGCAGTTCTGAACCTATGACCGGCAACCTGCTGATCATCATGTCCGACGAGCACCAGGCACGCGCCATGGGCTGCGCCGGCCATCCCTTCGTGCAAACGCCCAATTTCGACCGCCTGGCCACGGACAGCCTGCGTTTCACGAACGCCTACACGCCGTCACCGATCTGCGTGCCGACCCGCGCGGCCTTCGCCGCGGGCCGGTACGTGCACCAGATCCGGCTGTGGGACAACGCCATGCCTTATATCGGCGACCCGCCCGGCTGGGGGCATGCCCTGCAGTCAAAAGACATCCCCGTCGAATCGATCGGCAAGCTCCACTACCGGAAGGCCGACGATCCCGCCGGCTTCGATGTGGAACACATCCCGATGAACGTGGTCGGCGGCGTCGGCATGGTCTGGACCTCGATCCGCAAGGAGGACGAGCGCATCTCGCCCGACGCCCGCATGCTGGGCGACTACATCGGCCCCGGCGACAGCAAATACACCGACTACGATGCCGCCGTCGTGACACGCACGAGGCAGTGGTTCGCCGAACGGGCTGCGGATGATGATGGTCGGCCCTGGTGCCTGTTCGTCGGCCTGGTGGCGCCCCACTTTCCCCTGGTCGTGCCCGAGCGGTTCTTCAATCTCTATCCGCTGGAGGCGCTGCCTGAGGTCAAACTGCATCCGCGCGACGGCCATCCGCGCCACCCCTGGGTGGAGAAGCAGAACGCCTTCATGGACAGCGAGTCGAAATTCCGGGACGAACGCGAACGGTTGACGGCGATCGCCGCCTATTACGGGCTGTGTTCGTGGCTGGACAGCAACGTGGGCGAGATCCTCTCGGCGCTGGAAGCCAGCGGAATGGCCGGGGATACCACCGTCGTCTATACCAGCGACCACGGCGACAATGCCGGGGCGCGCGGCCTATGGGGCAAGTCCAACATGTACGAGGAATCCGCCGCGGTCCCCCTGATGATCCGCGGCCCGCGCGTGGAACCGGGGACCTGCGACACGACCGTCAGCCTGATCGACCTCTCTGAAACCGTGACCGATCATTTCGGGGCGGACCTTCCGGGCCGGCGGCCGGGGCGGTCGCTTTATGACATCGGCGCGGAGCCGGCCGATCCCGACCGGGTCGTGTTCAGCGAGTACCACGCCGCAGGCGCGGTCTCGGCCGCCTACATGATCCGCAAGGGCCACCACAAGTACGTGCACTATGTGGGGTTTGAGCCGGAACTGTTCGATCTGGCCGCCGACCCGGAGGAGACCGTCAATCTGGCCGGGGACCCCGCCTGCGCGGCGATCCGTGCCGAACTCGAACGCGCATTGAGGGTCATCTGCGATCCGGGCGCCACGAACGACCTGGCGATGCGGGATCAGGCCGCGATGATCGAGGGTTATGGCGGGCGCGACGCCGCTCTCAGGCTGGGCGCCCGCGGCGCGACACCGCCACCGGAACTCCAACGATGAAGGTGATGCTGCTGGGCACCGGCTCGCCCGAAGCCTACGTGCGGCGCGCGTCGGCGGGCTTTCTGGTCGAAGCCGGCGCGGACCGCATCCTGCTCGATTGCGGCGGCGGCGTGGTGGACCGGCTGCTGCAGGCGGGACGACTACCGTCGGACATCACCCACATTATCTTCTCGCACCTACATTCCGACCACATGATGGATTATGCCCGGCTGGTGCACGCCGCCTGGGACGAGGGCGGCAGGCCGATCAAGGTGTTCGGTCCGTCCCCCATCACGGAGATCAGCGAGAAGCTGTTCGGCCCCGACGGTGTCTTTTCCCACGATCTGCAGGCGCGCACCGAACTGCCGCCCAGCCAGGCCGTCTGGCAGGCCCGCGGCGGCAGCCTGCCGCGCCCGTGGCCGGCGCCGGACGTCACCGAGATTTCGCCCCGGGAGACCATCGAAGGCGACGGCTGGCGGCTGACCTCCTGCCCCGTCCCCCATGCCCAGCCGATCCTCACCTGCATGGCCTTGCGGATTGATGCCGGCGGCAAATCCGTCGTTTATTCGGGCGATGCCGGGCACAATGCCGCCTTCGAGACACTGTGCGGCGGGGCGGACCTGCTGCTGCACTGGTGCTATCGCCTGACCGGCGACGAACGATACCCCGCCCTGGTCCCGCTGACGCCGACGCCTGTGGAAATCGCCGGGCTGGCGGAGCGGGCGGGCGTAAAACGTCTCGTCCTGACCCATTTCCGCGTGCAGATGGACGCCGACGGCGTGCACGAAAAGGTCCTTGCCAACCTGGCGGCCAATTTCTCCGGCGAGGCCAGCATCGCCGAGGATCTGGACGAGATCCAGATCTAGGAAGCGGGAACGTATCCCGCCGGGGGTCACCGTCGGCACGTCCCCGTTGACCGCGCGAGCAGGCGCGATATCTAAGGGATGGCAGCGCTTGGCCTGCCGCAACCAAAATGGAGCACATCATCCCTGCCATGCCCGCAATGCAGGCCGCCCCGCTCGTCTCGCTCGCGGGAACCCGGCTCGCCTACCCCTCCGCCGAAGGCGACGTGGAGGTACTGAACGGTGTGGACCTCTCGGTTGCCCCGGGCGAGATCGTCGCACTGACCGGTCCCTCCGGATCCGGTAAATCATCGCTGATCGCCGTCATCGGCGGGCTGGAACGCCCGACCGGCGGCCTGACGCACGTGCTCGGTCTTGACATGGCGAGCATCGGCGAACGCGAGCGTACCCAGCTGCGGCGGCGGGATGTCGGCGTCGTGTTCCAATCCTACCACCTGGTCCCGGCGATGACGGCCGTCCAGAACGTCGCCCTGCCGCTGATGCTGGCCGGCCAACGCAACGCGCGGAGCGCGGCCGCGAAGATGCTGCAGCGCGTCGGGCTCGGCCATCGCCTGACCCATCGGCCGTCGGCACTGTCCGGTGGCGAGCAGCAGCGCGTCGCCGTCGCCCGCGCCTTCATCGCCCAACCCGCGCTTGTGCTCGCCGACGAACCGACCGGCAATCTCGACCAGAAGACCGGGAACGCGGTGGCCGAGATGATGTTCGATCTGACTCGGAATGCCGGGGCTGCGATGCTGCTGGTGACCCACGACGCCGCGCTTGCCAGCCGCTGCAACCGGGTCCTTGCCATCGATCAGGGCCGGATCGTGGCGTCGGATGGCTGAGGGTTCCGGCGATCTCAACACCCGCACGCTCGGCGGTCTGCTCAGGGCCGAACTGGCAGCCGGGATCTTCGGGCTGCGCCTGTTCATCGCATGCGTGGCGGTTGCGACCCTCATGCTCGGCGTTGTCTGGCTTCTGGGCGACGCGCTTTCGGGCGCACTGGAACGGAACGGGTTGCGCATTCTGGGCGGCGATGTCGCCCTGGAGGTGCAGGGCACACCGCTCGACGCGGAACTGACGGACGCGTTGGAGACTCTCGGGACGGTGTCGCGGACGGTCGAGCTCAGAACGTCGGCCCGGTCGGCCGAGACACGCGCGCCGGTCGAATTGAAAGCGGTCGACGCGAGTTATCCCCTCTACGGGGTCGTCCGGCTGGCCGACGACGGGTCCCTGCGCGATGCGCTTGCCGTCCGGGACGGGGTTCCGGGCGCCGTGGCCGACCCGGCCCTGCTGTCCCGTTTCAGTATCGAACCCGGCGCGCTGATCAGGCTGGGCGAAAGCGCGTTCGAGATCCGCGGCGTCTTGAAGACCGAACCAGACCGCCTCTCGTCCGGGCGCTTTCTCGTCGGGCCCCGCGTGATCATCGACAGCGCGGAACTGGATGCCACCGGCCTCACCGGGTTCGGCGCCGTGGCGGTTGCGGCGCTCAATGCCCTTGAACCGGAACGCGGATGGGAACTGCAGACGCCGGCCGACGCCGGCGACCGGGTGCGGCGCACGGTGGAACGCACCACGACCTTTCTCGGCGCGGCCGGCATCGTCGCCCTCGCCGTGGGTCTTGCAGGCGCGTGGGCGGGGGCAAGCGTATGGATCGCGCGGCGCGCCCGGACCGTTGCGCTCTATCGCCTATCGGGCGCAACCCCGGCCCTGGTGATCGCGCTGCACGGCGCGATCATCGCCATCGCCGGGTCGCTGGGCATCGCCGCAGGCCTTGCCGTCGCCCTTCCGGCCGCGTTTTTCCTGATGGAGACCCTCGCGGCGGGCCTGCACCTCGCATGGCAGGCCCAGGCCCTCGTGCCGCCTGCAGCCTCGGTTGCCGCCACGCTTGCTCTCGGCCTGGCAGGCGCCGCTACCGCGGCACTGTCGGCGGCAGGCCGGATCGCGCCGGGCGCGGCCATGCGCAGCGGCGACGCCGTCATCGAGCCCCATGCCCGCCATGTCTCCGCAGGCCTCGGCATGGTCGCCCTGGCGATCGCCGTTGCCGCGCTCAGCCTTCCCGTGCCAACGCTCGCCGCCGTTGCCGCCGCGGGCCTGGCGATAACGGCCGGCCTGCTCGGGCTGGGCGGCTGGATGCTGGCGCGGATTGCGGCGCGCCGACAGCCGCAGGGCTTTGTCTGCTTCGTGGCGGCCCAGGGGCTCGCGCTTCCCGGCGCAACGGCGACGAAGGCGCTTGCCATCGGCATCGGGATCGCCGGGATCACCGCTGTGGTGGCTTCTCAGACGTCGCTGGAAAAGGCGCTGCGCGCGGAACTGCCGGACCGCATCCCGGACCTGGTGCTGCTGGACATCCAGCCCGACCAGGTGCCTGCCATCCGGCAGCGGATCGACGACGACCCCGCCCTCGGCGGCCTGCAGGCGACACCCAATATGCGCGCCAACATTCTGGCGGTAAACGGCGTCTCTGCGGAAGAGGCGCTGGTCGACCCCGACAAGTCCTGGGTGATCGAAGGCGACCGGAGCTTTTCCTGGGCGGCGGATCCGACGGGGGCTGAGCTGCTGGCGGGCGAATGGTGGTCTGCCGACTATGACGGGCCGCCGCTCATCTCGGCCGAAGAGGATGTCTTCGAGGCCTTCGACCTTAAGCCCGGCGACCAACTGACCTACAGCGTGCTCGGCCGGCCTTTCACCTCCGAGGTGGTCAATATCCGCAAGGAATACCATCGCACCTTCCGACCCGAGTTCCTGATGGTCGCGTCGCCCCTGCCGTTTCGCTATGCGCCGCATTCCTGGGTCATGTCGCTGGAAGGCGCGAACGACGGGGCGGTCGATGCGCTGATCCGCGACCTCGCCGCCGACACCCCGAATGTCACCACGATCGACATTCGCCAGATCGTCACGCAGGTCACGGAGATGATCTACGGCGCCGTCCTGGGGACCGTGGTGATCGCCTTCACCATGCTTTTCGCGGGCGGGCTGACGCTGGCGGCGGTGGTCGCCGCGGATGTGGACGCACGCCAGCGCGAGGCGCTGGCCTTCACGCTGATCGGGACGTCACGGGGAGAAATCGCCCTTGCCCGCCTTACCGAGGCAATCGGCAGCGGTGCCATCGCGGCAGTCCTCGGCGGCCTCGTCGGACATGCCGGCGGGCTGTGGTTCGTGCACGAAGCGCTGCGCGTGGCATGGGCACCGGGCCTCCTGTCCTTTGCCCTGCCGGTGCTGCTCGGGGTTCTGGCGGCGGTCGCCGCGGCAATCGCGGGTGGTCTTGGCGCCCTGCCCCGCGGCCGCGGACAGATCGTAAGACATCTCACCAACTGATCGACTGACAGACTTCAAGGGAGTTTGCCTTCAATGCCGGTTCTGAGGCCGCATGACAAAGGTCTTTCCACGGCGCTGGCAGCGGTCTTCCTCCTCACGGCGTTCCTGCTCGGTGCGCGCCCCGCGGCGGCACAGGAGACGGAACGGCTTTGGGAGGCGCTGCGTGCCGGATCGGCCGTCGCAATAATGCGCCACGCGCTTGCTCCGGGGACGGGCGACCCCGCGAACCTTACGATCGGCGACTGCACAACCCAACGCAACCTCTCCGCGGAGGGACGCAGACAGGCGGCCGAAACCGGCGACCGCTTCCGTGCCAACGGCATCACACAGGCGCGGGTCTTCTCCAGCGCCTGGTGCCGGTGCCAGGACACGGCCACGCTGATGCAACTGGGCCCGGTCGAGACGCTGACACCGCTCAACTCCTTTTTCCGAAACTTTGAACGACGCGAACCGCAGACCGATGCGCTCAAGGAATGGCTGGCTGAGCAGAAGGCAGGCGCGCCGCTGCTCCTGGTCACACATCAGGTCAATATCAGCGCTCTGACCGGCACCCACACCCGCTCTGGCGAGATCGTCGTGGTGCGCCGAGAGATCGACGGCGCCATGACCGTGCTGGGATCGCTTTGACAGCACTCCGCAGAGACCCGAAGCGAAGCAAAAGCCGTATCAGTGGTAGGCAAGGCGTGATCCGGACGGGATGCGGAAGGTGTCGAAAGTGATCGGGTATCTTCTCTTCGGTGCAGCGGGTGTGGCGGTGCTCGCGGCCGGCGGCTGGTATCTCGCGATGCGCAACGTCGAGAAGCCCGCCTACGCCGTCGTCGAGCGGGACGGCCCGATCGAGATCCGGGACTATCCGGAGATGATCCTTGCAGACGTGGTCCGCCGGGGGGATCGCTGGAACGCCGTCCGGGCGGGGTTCCGGCCACTGGCGGGTTTCATCTTCGCGCGCGAGCGCGAGGGCGAGAAGATCAGCATGACCGCGCCGGTCACCCAGGCGCGCGACGGCGCCGGCAACGAGAACGCCTGGGTCATCAGTTTCATCATGCCGTCGAAACACACCCTGGAATCCCTGCCGAAACCGGCCGGCACCGACGTGCGGCTTCGTACGGTCGCGGCTGCGCGGCGCGTGGCGATCCGGTTTTCGGGTGTCGCGACGGACGCACTGATCGCAAAGAACGAGGAGCGGCTGCGCGCGTGGCTGCAGGCCAGGGACCTGGAGCCGGCAGGCGTGCCCACCTATGCGTACTACGACGACCCGCTCACGCCGGGGCCCCTGCGGCGCAACGAAGTCCTGTTCGACCTGACGCCGACGGCCCTTGTCACTGGGCGATCAGCGGAAAGCTGACGCCCAGCGCCCAGGCCAGGATCACGCCCAGGGCCGCACCCGCCGCCACCGGCGCGCCGGTCTGCCGCCCGACCCAGCGCCCCATGGTCCCGAAGGTCAGGAAGAACAGAAGGATCACCGGCAGGATCATCACCAGGAAGAACAGCCGTTCGAAATCGAGCGCGACAGCGAGGCCGAGCGACGCAAGAAATGCAACGCGGGCAACGCGGCGCCGCCACAGCCGCGCCCGGCCACCTTCGGTGACCAGCCCGTCAGCCACCATAAAAGGCACGGCACCGCAGGCAAGCGCCAGAACGATCGGGATCCGCTCCGCATGGGGCACGAAGCTGGCCGTGTACCGGTCCAGTGCCAGGCCGAACACGCCCAGGCCGTAGCCGACCAGAACCAAGGCGGCCAGCAGGGGCGTGGATCTGAAACGCACACCGCGGAAGCGCAGGATGGCCAGCGCGATCGCCCCGTAAACCAGGAGATGCAAGACCAGATAGTCGGCCACCAGGACCGGCAGGACTTGCATGTCCAGGGGATAGAGCAGCAGCGGCGTCGTCGCCGCCGGCACGCCGACCGCCGCCAGGAACGTGGCAAGACCGGGCGAGACAGGCCGGTCCGCCCGGCCGGGCAGCAGGCCGGCAAGCGGCCAGGCCAGCGCCACGATACCGCCCAGCAACAGCACGATCCACACGCCGGTGGCCGTCACGGGCCCGCTGCTTTGGCGACCGAAGGCCTGGTCGAGCCAGGTCCTCGCCTCGGCCAGCGATGTCGGGCTGTAGAGCACGCCCACATGTTCGACCAGCGGCGCCACCACGGCGCGGCGGACCGTCGCGCCGTCGGGGTCGGAGACGGTCTCGCCTTCCGCGGCGGCCGGGTCGACCAGGCGCAGGGCGTCCAGCGCCGCGGCGCGCAGGAAACGTTCCCATTCGCCGGTGACGATCAGCAGGCGCGCGGGCCGGGTCTTGGTGACCGCCTCGGAATACATGGAAACGGCAACGACGGCGGCCACGCGGGGATCGGTTTGCGCGTGGCGGACCAGAATATCGGTGGCCATCGAATGGCCCAACAGAGCCACCCGACCGTCCACGTCGGGCAGTGTCAGCGCCGCATCGACAACGGCCGCGGTTTCCGCAACCAGATAAGTGGTCGTTCCGTCAATGCGCGTGACATCGCCCGCCATGGGCCGCCGGTTGCGCCCGTGGCCCTGGAAATCGAAGCTGACGGTCACATACCCGGCGCGGGCCAGCGTCAGGGCGAACGCCTCCATCAGCTGTCGCGAGCCGGCGAAGCCGTGCGCAATGACCACGGCGGGTCCGGTACCATCGGGCTGCCGGTAGACGGTGGCCGGCGTGCCGTCCACGTCCAGCGCGGCGATCGTCAGTCCCGAGCGTGCCGATTCAAGCTGCCACAGCGATACCGCCACCAGAACAAGCGACGCGGCCGCAATCAGACTTCGAAGCACCGGCACCTCCGCCGCGTCAAAACGTTCCTGCGACGACTACGCGGCACAGCTTCGCCCGGATGATCCGACAAGCCGGCCACGAAGGCATGGTCTGATCCGGTCAGAGCACCGAGACGGTTGCAGCCAAATGGTTCGAGACGGCGCGCTATCGCACGCCTCCTCACCATGAGGTCTTTGTACTCCCTTACCCTGAGGAGGCGGCGAAGCCGCCGTCTCGAAGGGCGTGGCTGCGTGTGGTACCGCATCGCACGTCTGGTGTTGACCTACAACCCGAACCGGGCAGGCAGGAAGGCCTGGGCCACCGGATCGGGTGCCGTGCCCGCCACCTGCGCGGCCAGCAACCTTGCGGTGCCGGCCGAGGTGTTGAAGCCGATATGCTGATGCCCGCAGGCAAGCCAAAGGCCAGGCGCGTTTGTCGCAGGTCCGATCGCTGGACGGCCGTCGGGCAGAGATGGCCGGTTGGCCGAGGTGAATTCACCGAGCGGCGCATCGATCGGAAAGAGCGCCGCCGCCCGGGCCTCGGCCTGGCGCACCTGGACGTCGGACCCTTGCGCGCCGACGGTCGTCAGTTCGGTGCCGGTCGAGATCTGCAGGCCGTCCGGCCGCGGCGACGCGACCAGGCCGCCGGCGACATCGAAGACCGGCCGCAACAGCCGTTTGTTTCCCTGCCAACGGAAGCGGCGCATATACCCGCGTTCTGCGATCATCGGCAGGGCAAGGCCCAGCGTCCGTAACAGCTCGTGCGACCAGGGACCAGCCGCAACCACCACATGGTCGGGCGTCGTTCGGTTGCCGGCCGCATCGACGAAGCCGGTCCGGTCCTTGTCCCGGACCAGGGCGCGAATGTCCGCCTTCTCCACCCGGCCGCCCCGCCTCAGGAAGAGGTCCAGATAGGCCTGGACGACGAGGTGCGGGTCCGTGGCCGAGGCGCTTTCCTTGAGCCATAGCCCGCGCGTAAAACGTGCGTCCAGGTGAGGTTCCAGATCGAGCAAGGCGCCGCCGTCCAAAACCTCGAACGCGACTCCGTGCTCGTTCATGGCGCGACGCAGCAGGGCCGAGCCGGCAAGGGCGGCCTCGTTCTCGAAGGCGAACAGCCAGCCGTGGCGCAGCATCAGGTCGGATCTGCCGGCCTCTGCCAGAAGCGCCTCGTGGGCGGGGCGCGACAGGCAGATGAGGCCGTGCAGCGCCGCAACGGTCTTCTCGTAACGCGCGGCCCGGCTGGCGGCGAGGAAGCGCACCGCCCACGGAAGCGAACGGTGCATGGCCGCCGGATCAAGTCGGAAACCGGGCACCCGGCGCAACAACAGCCGCGGGATCGCGGCGAAGATGTTCGGATTGCCAAGCGGCACCAGCGAGGAGGTCGAAAACACGCCCGAGTTCCAGCGCGACGCGTGTTGCCCCGGCGCGTCCCGGTCGTACACCGTGACCGCGAAGCCCGCGCGCAACAGCTCGATGCCCGCGGTGATCCCCACGATCCCGCCGCCGATGATTGCGACTGCTTGACCTGTCGTCATTCCCGCGTCTCTCGTTTGGCCCGCCTCCACCATTCTTCAGTTAACATTGCTGAATGCAAGGCCACCCTCTTATGCTGTCCCGGCATCTTTTCCGGCGGATGGGCCATGAAGGAACGACAGATCGAGATCTTCAGCGCGGTGATGAATTACGGCGGGATCAGCCGGGCCTCCGACATGCTGAACATCTCCCAGCCCGCGGTCAGCCGCATGATCGCCGATCTGGAGTCGGAAACCGGCCTGCAGCTGTTCCGGCGCAGCGGCCGGGCGGTGCAGCCGACACCCGAGGCCCACCAGTTGAAACGCGAGGTCGACACCTTCTTCATCGGCCTGGACCGCATCGCGATGGCGACGGAAGAGATCCGCGAACTGCGACGCGGCCACGTGCGGCTGACGGTGATGCCCGCCATCGCGCTTTCCGTGGCGCCGACCTTGCTGCGCGCCTTCACCGAACGTCACCCCACGGTCAAGACGACGCTGGACGTGCACACCTCGCCGCGGATCGCCGAATTGATTGCGTCCGGCCAGTTCGATCTGGGCATCGGTCACCTGCCCGAGGCACGGCCGGAGGTCGCGGTGTTGAGCGCCTGGCACGTGGACTGCGTCTGTGTTCTGCCCGCCGGCCATCCGCTGTCGGGCCGTGACCAGCTGACGCCGGGCGACCTGGCCGACCAGACACTGGTCGCGCTGTCCTATCACACAGAGACGGCGCGGCGACTGGCCCGCGCCTTTGCGGACGCCGGGGTCAAACCCAGAATCCAGATTGAGTCCCAGCCGTCCTATGCCGCCTGCGCCATGGCCGCCGAAGGGCTGGGCATCGCCATCGTCGATGCGCTGACGGCGGCCGTGGTCAGGTCCGACACGGTGACGGTCGTCCCGTTCGCACCGGCGACGCCGTTCGAGTTCAAACTGCTGCGGCCGGCGAGCGCGACACCGTCCGCGGTGGCACAGAAGTTCACCGAAGTCGCCCACGCGGTCCTGGACGCCAACCGCCATGCCAAACGCGATGCATAACCTCATCGCATATAAACTGAAGAATTCGGCATTTGACGGTATGCTTCCGATATCGGATCGTCGGCGAAACCAAGGCCTTGAGCCACCAACAGTGGGGGAGTGAGAACATGCGCGAACTGGCAGTCTTGATGGCGGCGGCGGCCGCCGCTTTTGCCGCCACAACGGCGTCCGCCCAGGACATGACGATGCGTCTGCATACCCTGGTCAAGTCGCCCCATCCATACAACGACATGGCGGCCTTCATGGCCGACGAGGTCGCCAAACGGTCGGACGGCAAGATCGCGATCAAGATCTTCGACTCCGGCCAACTGGGCAAGGACGATGCCGTCATCGGCGAGATGGGTCTGGGCACGATCGACCTGATGATCAGCTCCACCAACAACGCCGTGAAGCAGGTGCCGGAGTACCAGATCTTCTCAATACCCTATCTGTTTTCGGACTTCGACGACTTGATGGCCAATGTGGGACCCGGCACGAAAGCCGATGGGTATTTCCAGAAGGTCTATGCTGACCGGTCCCTGAACATGCGGCTGCTGGCGCTGGGCGGTTCGGGAACACGCAACCTGTCCAATGCCAAGGGACCGTTGAACAAGCTGGCTGACATCGAGGGCTACAAGATGCGCACGCCGCCCTCGCCGATGATCGCCAAGACCTGGGAGGAGCTTGGAACGCTGCCGGTGACGGTCGCCTGGGGCGAGCTTTACGCCGCGGTCCAGACGGGCGTGGCGGACGCGCTCGAAAGCTCGATCCCCGGCTATACCGGGTCCAAGCTTTACGAAGTGGCGCCCTACCTGGCGCTGACCGGGCACACAATCCAGGTGAACCACGTCTCGATCAGCGCGCGTGCCTGGGGCAAGCTGTCGCCGGATCAGCAGGCGATGATCACGGAGGTGGCCGCCGAGGCGTCGGTCGTGGGCATCGAAAAGGCGCGCCAGTACGAGACCGAGCTGGTCGAGAAGCTGAAGACCCAGCACGGCGTCACGGTGACCAAGCCTGACGTCGCCGAATTCAAGGCGAAGCTGGCGGCGTTGCAGGGCAAGCTGGCGACCGAGCTGAACCTCGAAGCGCCGATGGCGGCGGTCAAGGGCCAGTAGGCGACGATCCGGGGGACGGCTTGGCCGCCGTCCCCCGCTTCCCGCGGCGGCCCGTCTGCAGGCTGCCGTTCGTTGGAGCGTGACATGCTGTCCAGGTTGAACGACCGTCTGGAACGGGCCTTCGGCTATGTCCTGGCGGCGCTGTTCGCGGCGCTGATCCTGGTGGTGTTTCTGCAGGTGATGGCGCGCAACGTGCTGGAGATCCCATTGATCTGGACGCTGGACGCCGCCCAGCTCTTGTTTTCCTGGTGCATCTTCATGGGCGCGGCGTTGGCGTTCCGCAAGGGCGAACACTATGTCGTCGACCTGTGGCCGGAACATGGGGGCCTCACCTGGATCCCGGCGGCCGTCTCGCTGGCCGTCTCGGCGGCAGTGATCTTCATTCTGGTGAACAACGGTGCGGCGATGTCGGGCATAGGGCTCAACCGGCTTTCGCCATCGCTGGGGATCTCGGAGTTCTGGTTTTTCGTGCCGATCCCCATTGCCGGCGTGTTCATGGCGCTGTTCCTGGTCGAGCGGCTGCTGGCAGGGCGGGGCGAATGAACCCGCTGGTGCTGTTGCTCGGCGGGTTCTTCGTGCTGATCGCGTTTCGCGTGAACATCGGCTTTGCGCTGATCCTGTCGTCGGTTTTCGTCATCCTGTGGGAGGACCTGCCGCTGACGTCGGTGATCAACCAGATGTATTCCAACATCTACAGCTTCACCCTGCTGGCCGTTCCCTTCTTCATGTTCCTGGGGCGCATCCTGAATGCAGGCTCGATCACCGGGCGGCTTCTCGACGTGGCGGACGCAACCGTGGGCCACATCCGCGGCGGCCTGGGCCATGTGAACGTCTTCGTGTCGATGGTGTTCGCCTCGCTGTCCGGCTCGGCCGCGGCCGACACCGCCTCGGTCGGCTCGATCCTGATCCCGGCGATGAAGAAGGCGGGCTACAACCCCGCCTTTTCGGTCGCGCTGACGGCGGCCTCGTCGACGCTGGGCGTGATCATTCCGCCGTCGATCATTCTCATCGTCTATGGCGCGTTCGGGAATGTCTCGATCGGGGCCCTGTTCATGGGCGGGGTGATGCCCGGTATCCTGATCGGCCTGTTCATGATGGCCTACACCTATGTCATGGCGGTGCGCGAAGGGTACCCCGCGAACCCGTTCCCGGGCCTGGTCGCGATGGGCCGGGCCGTCTGGCGGGGGGGGGGCGGCGATGCTGATCCCGGT
>Ga0209782_1000101_pt1 | contig 35260 bp, 24 predicted proteins | sample WorMetmaBAHAMAS1_FD_187390 | JGI IMG/M metagenome (GOLD analysis project Ga0209782, IMG submission 187390) | Marine gutless worms symbiont microbial communities from Max Planck institute for Marine Microbiology, Germany - Inanidrilus... | ecosystem: Host-associated > Annelida > Digestive system...
CCATTTAATAGCATACTCACTCAGCAACATCTCTGCAAAAAATTACCAAAATCGGTTAATGTGCGTTGAAGTTATAGTGTGCTACATCATTGTCGTTTTTTTTGAGACACGGTGTAGACGTCATACGAACTAGACAAATAAATACCGATGGCGCAAGATCATTTGTGCTTACTTGTACACGCTGCTGGTAGACATCTCGAGACGAGTCGGATGAGATGAGACTAGCAAGGCTTGGCAGTCCGACTGACTTGCCGACGGGACTGGCGCCCAACATCGCTGCTCCACCGCCGCCATGATTCGCTGACAGGGCATGGACCCCACCACCTTCCGTCGCTGGCAGCTGAGAACGCAGCACCGGATTTGGTCCGGAAACGGCAACAGTGACGGACGGACGACATCCCAAGGCATCTTCCGGCATCGAGCTGCTGCCAGTGCAGCTAGAACCACACCGAGTTCGCATCCTGGAACAGCCAATCACATTTCTACTGTATCCCATCCCAAGAGCAAATCTATGACCTTTCGACAAGAAATGTCAACAAAGATGTCAAGATTTCAAGCACGTAGTTCATCTTCTTCACGTTTACGCTTCCACTAATAAAGGACACATACAACTGGAGGACAATTAACATTCCATTCGTTTTGATTACTGCTAGAACTAGATTCAGCAAGAATCTACTAGCTCCACCTCCATATTAGTGGTCAGTTTACAGGTTAACATGGGCTATCATTTCAACCACATTTTCTACCTCCACTTGTTCTGGAAGAAATCTCCCGTGATAAATGGCACTGGTTTTATACGCAATGCACATCCTTACTGTCACCCAACCGTACTACCAACACTGTCAGAGCACCGAATAAATCATTAACAGACAGTAACCTGGCCTCATAATTTCTTCATCAACCACCGGACTCCCGAGGGAAAGGATGCTGGTTCTTTATAGTTACTTTCTGATGCCAATACCCTGCACCCATCTGCACTAATTATATCACTGTGTAGCTTGCCTGTGCCAGAGTCTTCTGAACACATCAAAGAATGCATTATAGCTGGATTCTCGTCCGACGATACTTGTATACTGGTCGTTGGTTCCACTGAACGACGTTGTCAACGGCGACACGTAGATCGGATAGCCGATTGGCTGGTCGCATGACGAATTAATCATGTTTCGCAGTGCCTGCTTGGCATTCTGTATACTACCGCGCTCAGGATTGCGATTTCGCAAGAATATTAACTCCTGCAGCTGACCAGCCCACAAGCCCCGAACACACTCCCGATTCACCTGCAATATGCAATCTACCAATTACTCGCTAAATACTGCATCAAGAACAGAGAGATATCACAGTGATGTAAACTTTTAACAACTACGACTAATAATGATTAAAAAACTTTAAAACTTAACTTTCAAAATATTAGCATTCAGTTATTTAACTGTTATTAAATGATGTTTGGAATGCCATATTTTGTGAAATTTCAGACACTATGTTGTTTATATAATATGTCAGAAAAAAGTAGTTTTTTGTTTTCTAAACAAAAATTCACAACTTCTGGCTAAGATTTTAAAAACATCTTTCAGCATAATGTTACCGGATAATTAGCCTATCAGAAGAAGACTGACCAGAAATAAATATTCTTCACAGTTTGAAACACAGCATGTTGTATGCTATAAACATAGAGAAATTATAAACCACTGACAGGTCTTAGCCTTAAACCATGTACTCTTGATGTACATCTTGCGCAAAAACACAGGCTATAAGATGGTAATGTCACTGCTTTATCACAGCATCAGCTGATCATCCATCTTATCCTATTTTTCAGATGCACTACTTGCTTATCTTCTTCCGAAAATGGCATGTTTACAACCTCATAGTTGCATCACTATGCAATAAATATTAAACTGATTACATCAAAATCAGATCATCGTTAGTTGATCTAATAATAATAATAACGATAATATTTTCTTTATTAATCACTGACAAACCGCAATGACACAACAGTTAGCACAGTAGCTACCACGCAGGACAGCGCAATAGTAAACTCACTTATGGTCATTTAGTGACAGTTTCATAAAGCATGTCCATAAAAGAGATGTGAAAAGACAAATGTATTGCAATTTTTTCCAGACAACAGAAAGTTTTTTGCACAGAAATGATGTCACAACTAAAGAGGAAACGGTTTCCATAAGTACAATAAATGACGAATAGAGTTTTCACTGGGTTTGCAAAGCAAAATATGATATTTTACAAATTTCATTAATTACTACACTGACTTTTAACTCCAAACAAATATAACTTGTTAAACCTATTATCAGCTACAGCAACATTCATGTATGGTAACAAAAGTTTCAAAGTACAATATTCACATTATTTAAATTTTGGTTAGTTTACCTAACAGAGATAAATATGTATCATGGTGACATAACCCTTTAACATCTATGACTAATAATGATTAAATTCCTTTACAGTTAACTTTCAATACTTTAAAATACCTTGATAACTCGAAAACTGAGGTAGCATTTATTGAGCATGATGATTTTGTATTCATCTGTGCCTTCGTCAAATACATGCCTGCAACACAACAACATTCACTCGGTTTTTGTTTAACTGTTCTACATATTACTCGTTACTCCGTGTCAGAGAGTGTCCCAGATTAAAAAAACCTTTGGGGATAAATGCAGCAATTTTTTACATATTGGATACTTCGTTCACCCGACTAATGCTGTGGTTTCATGTAAAATTGCCTGCAATTGTTGCAGCGTGCTGAAATTATTGCACAATTATTTTAGACGTAGATTCATGTGCAACTGTTGCATGCAATTTTTGTATGCCACATGCTCCAATAATTGCAAACTGTCCAACATGTTGGAAAGCCGGCAATTATTGTGCAAAAAGAGTGAAAAATTACAGTTTATGGCTAAGATTTAAAGTTACGTCTGCGTTAGCTGTCGGGTACTAGGGCTAGTAGACTGATAGCATCCATCCGCTCGATGTATGAATTAATATTACTCCGACCAACTGCTGAGACAGGACATCTTTCGCTCTGCACCGGTAACCACATTTATCACCACCAAAATACAACAGCGTCAAAATAACACTGGACATTATACGACCTCAAATTGCTCAATAGATCACTTCCCACATGCGGTATGCTGCAACGATGTAATAATGCTGTACATTTTTAAACAACACAAAAAATTAACTCTGTCACCACTGCAGTTCAACAGTAAACATGAGTACTGTATGTACACAAACAGGAGAAGCTCACTCGCTGCACTTGCAGAAATGTTACAGATGCATGAACATAAACAGTATGATAAGTCACTAATACAAAAACTGATCGTGCAGAATATCAACATACACACTTACCGAAGAGCGAGCAACGACGGGACATTTGACAGCACTGCATTACGCCATGCTGGGTCAGCTTCGTGCGAGATCACCATATTCTGCTCATGAGACGATATAGCTTCATACAGAATCTGATGATTATCATATTCATCAGGAGATGTAAAGTGATCCTAGAAAAGAAACAGATACCAAAAACGCAATGACCAAATAAGCATTATAACATACTAAACTGTATCAGTAAGTACCATTAGCAAATGGAAAAATGGCATCACAGTAGCAAAAACTGCATTACTGGCAAACATATCTGCATAAACAGATATGTTTTCTATAATTGACTGCTTAATGTTTTACAGTCCACTCGACAGAAAACAGGTCACTTCAGAGACATTCTTTGCAGCCAATCATTTATCACGGCACTGAGGAAACAAAACCTACAGAAGAAAGACACAAAAAGATGCAACGATACGAAAGAAATACAGGGTGGGCCAAAAATTATGAGACTAGATAACACTGCCAAGATTTATACAACTTAGGCAAAGAATATTTAAATGCACTGACATGCACGTTTTACGCTTTTTCTGGACAAAATTCTGACACTTTTGATTTATCACTTGCCTTTCTCTCATTAACTGTTGCAAAGATATCAACTCTCAAAAACAGTCCATTTTTTGGCCCACCTTGCAGATAAAATTGGCAGCTCTGAATGATGTTGGATCTGTAAGTAGATCAGGCATGTTCTCACAGACCCATGGCCCACACGGAGCATGTTTTTCTATAATAACTCTCACACTTTCTTTAAAAAAATGTAAACATTAGTTTTCCTTGGAAGACAATAGTTTATTGACTCTCAGACTGATGCAACTGCAAAATACAGCAAACTGCAATACCCAAGTTAATGCAACCATGTTGCAAATATATAAGATGGACAACAGTGACATCAGCCATGGTGTGTTGTATACTGCAGTATCTGTTATAATAACTGCATAATACTACCTACTGTAAAACCATTTAAACATTTTATTTGAGTGACGTCAATAATATGCAGTAAGAAGTGTAACTTTTCATCAACAACAAGCAAAGTAGCAAAAAATGTTCACCTGATGAAGTTTAAGAGACATGCGAATTCCTGGTGCAACAACACGCCGCAGTAATTCCATATCACAGAACACCCACTCATCCCGGGACGATGTTATTCGCAAGTCGCCTTTAAACAGCGCATGTAATCCACAAAGGAAAAAGTCGACACTGCAACACACACCGGCCAACAGCTGTTTAAACTGTACTGTATATACTGTACACCAGGTGACAATCACTGTTCACTTAGTTCACCTATGTTCGCTATGGGATGGGGCTGTTAGGCACTCAGGTGATCAGTAAGTAAGTGTTTTTCACAAGTGTTCGTTAGGGGGTGACACTATGGCGCCAAGCGGGCTATACGCTAGGCTTTGCCACGCATTTTCTAGTTTTGATTGTTGTTTAAGTGGCCACATTTCCAAAGTTATTCCAGGTTACAACCAGTCTCCCTAAAAAACCCTTGAAATTTGTGCAGCACAGATGCCCTTTTCATTATCTAACTGACATCATCAAAGCACTAAAACACAGTAATAAAAATAGCAATGCATGTGTATTGTTCACACATGGTATCAGCTGAAAGCTGCAAAGTCATATGCTGAAGACGAGCTATAACAAGACCACAAGTACACACTATCAATTGGCATACTGAATATCTCGAAATGTACCAACTATTGTATCCAAATAGGCACACAGCATCAAGACATTACTGCTAAGTGTACTGAAACTGGTAAACACATACACACCATAACACTATAATCTGCAATGCTATATAGCAATACATTACTTTGCTGATGAATTGTTGTGTGAAGCCGTGCCAAGAACTCGACGACCAACCAAGCTGAGTGCAAAGCACAGAGTTACGAGCCACGAATCTTTGCCAGCATCTATTGTCTACAACAGTCAGTGAGTCGGCAGTGGTCATCATTCCACTCAACATATAACATGTCATTTTCAACACGTTTAAAGTAATTCCAGGAAATCAATTGCACTAGCACACACAACAAACAATAACCAAAAAATACATTAAAAAGCTGCTAGAGTAATGGTACCAACAGCCGACATATCCATCAAGCACTCTCCACGTTGGGCCTTATCTGTGAGGTGCGCAATTGTTCCTCCAAGCTCCATCTAATACATGGTTGCCTGAGTCGACGCGAGTCTGTCCTCAAAATGCCATCTCAGTTGGCTTGGATCACAGTCATGACCAACAGACAGACAGACAGACTGAGAGACCATGCTATGTATAGATACTTGTAGCAGTAGCCTACATCATGCACCTAGTGCATGTGACGTTGGCTAAAAATACGAAGTACAACAACGAAAAACTAATCCTTACGTAAGGAAACTTGCTCGAGTTACGAAAAATAGAAAAAAAGACGATAAATCCCACACCAACAGTCTGTGAGAATTGACATATATGCAAGTATTTGTACTGTGCACAAGCACAGTACAGCACAATACAGTTCTGATGATCTTTCCTGTTATCATTGAGACAATCATCACTGCTGAGCTATCTCCTGAATGCATTATGTTCAGTCACTATATACTGTCAAGTGTCTAGGCTTCGGCATTCAGTCACCTAGTGGGCCCTACAAACAGTCACTATCACACTATGAATAAAATCAAAGGATTGAAAGCTAGAGCAAAAAAGATCACCCATGTCAATAAGCAGTAAGCATTAACCTTTTACTAATAACACTATGTTATTTTGCACTCATATTTACATAAAACATAAAAATATATTTCATTTACATTTCGAACATAATGTAAAAATGACAAGCCGTGTAAAAAATACTTGACAAGACGTATACAGAAGGCAAATTCTACACGACGTACCTTATCTCTGTGAGTGGCGCAGCACTGTATCCAGTCAAGATAGACATTTGTGAAGCTGTTCTTAGAGACACCAGACAACCGATGATCGTAGTCCTCATCTACTGAGCTGGCAAACGTTGGATCGAGATCAACATAGTTCTTGTCGAGAGTGGGACGCAGACTGTCACAAATACTTTCGTTCTCCAGCCACGTTTCAAGTTTTGTAGACCGGACAGTGTAATACACAATGCTCTGAACATTTTAAAAACAGGCAATTTTGTTTAAAACTATAAACCTGAGCAGTCATATCGACCTGCATACCCACGCTAGCAGTGCATTTGACGACTGTGTGACCCTGAACTTTGACCTTTCGATCTAAAGGCCCGTTTTTCGTGGCCTACCAGAACCTAACAGGGCGTGGCTGTTAGTTGCATATTTTTGACGCTATACCAGTCAGCTTTCGGTATATTAGTCACGTGACTACCGTGTTTACATACCAAACACCTACCAGGTAGGTTCTGGTAGGCCACGATAAACGGGTCCTAATTTTTAAAGCATTTTTTAGCACTAGCAGCTGTCATCGACCATATGTCTACCAAGTTTGGTATAGATAGCTGAAGTCGTTTTTTTTGTAGTGCAGACAGACACACACAGACCCACTCACACAGTCACAGATGCCACTTATCACCATACCCATGCCACCGTACCTATGCATTGGCTACCGCCAGTAAATATCCAGCCGAGTAAAGATTTCACTCAACAGACATAAGTACATCAGCAACTAGAGAAAACTCAGTACAGCATATACCTATGCCATATCACATCATTACCAGCAAGCAGTAGATGCACTAGCCATGATCTGAATCTTAACAATAATGTTCCAAAATGTGATCAACTCTTTTCTGGTACACACTCTTCCTTATTTCTCCAAATAAGAAACAAATCGTAACTTTCGCGGCTATACTGTTCGCACAATCACAAACTGGGAGCCGAAATAATATGTGCCACCACCACTGCCGGAGGTAACGACAAGTTTGCATGTTAGTCGTTTCTTCAGGACCATCTGCATGAGTGATCATCAGCATCATCAGATTCATCACAGAAATCATCCAACAGACATACAGACATGCTGAGTGCAATACTTCGCATTCCCATAAGCGTGAAAAATCACTCGCTACATAAAGCTTTTTTATTTATCACGCATAACTGCACTACATCTTTCTGCGTGCCTATTTCAGTGCACACTTCCCTTAACCAAATACATCTTTCCATATTATCTCAAGTCTAACTTGAAGTATAACATCCTCAAAATTGACACAAATTTCACCCAATCATTTTCTTGACTGGGCCGCCCACCTTAACTTATATCTTGTTAAAGTACAGAAAATGACTCAAACACTGCACAGTAGGAGCAGCAATAGGTGACGAACCTTTACATAATACGTTATCAGCACTTTGCGCAGATCGTAGACTTGAAGCATCGGAGCAGCACTGTTGTCTGATATGCTGTACCCTTCAACGACGTACTTAGTGACAACCACTTCCCATGCCAGCCAACGCTCGCTAAATGCCGTATTCAACGACAGGAAGTGTGGCAGGTGACCAGGCTTACAGCAGCAAAATCCTGCAACAAACACAGTCACTAAGTTTATCAAATGTAATAAAATAATTATGATTAACTCGTGCCTATACAGAGCTCTAAACTCGTAAAATTCCTAACGGCCTTACTTTTCTGCAGTCATCTCATTTTGGCCAAAGTTAACCTCTGACAGCAGAATATGCTTTTCCTGATGCACTATCAATGTCAATGAAATAAAGTTTTTGTTATTTCATTAAATACCAAAAGCTTACAATAAGATTTCTTCCAATTCACCAGCAGCATATAGTGAAACATAAATTAGTTCTGACTGCATGCCTAAAAATAAAAATACTTTACTACCACCAATTAGCAATCCAATTCATAATATGAAACAATTTCAGAAGTGGGCAACTTACCATCATCACCCTCGACATCTTCGGTGATGGCCTCGACTTCTCTCTGCTGGCAATATGTCCCTGTCAGTCAAAACAACGAAACTATTGAGCCACGTCAGGTAGCTAAAGTAGCTCTATAAATATCCCACAACATTCTTCTTCGTGTTGTTGACAATTCTAGTTCCGCTGAGTACAATGGCTTATAACTTAACAACGGTTCCACCCAAATCTAATGTCACTATACAACGCTAGTTGAAGTTATACTGTGCCAGTCAAATCCTACCATTCACATGCTACTCTGAAGACTGAAATTGCTGCTGGCACTAACTTCAGCACTCAGTAGTGTGTCTACTACGAATATTGTGGTCTCTTTCCGCAATGATCGATAACAGACTAACATTACATTTCACAAGTAGTAAGTAAATAAATATATTTTGCAATCACAAACAATGGTCGGAGGAATCCGAATCTGAGGCATAAGGAAAAGGCGTGGGTTGAAAAGCTTGCTAGAAATAGTGGGTCATAAGGTGATGGTGGAAAGTGACGAAAAAGACAAAGAAGTTAATAAGAAATTTAAATATAAGCAAGGGAAAAGGAAACAAGTTACAAGAAGCAAAAGGAAGCAAGTGAGTACACTGAGATTCCCAACATTTCCAAATTCTTTGTTAACATCTGTGCTACTAATATACTGTAAAAATCAGAGCATGTTAAAAATGTTCACAATTATTCAATAAGTAGCAATTCTTAAAACAGACAACATATGGCCCACAACAGCCTACTAGAGATTAATATAGCCCCATATTTAAAGTTCGATTATTGGTCAATTTCTGACATTTCCCTGATGGCTGTTAAATTCCCAGACAATTTCTACAATAATCCAGCAGAATGGTAACCTCGAAACTCGAGACCACGCAGCTGGAATGTAACGAAGCCATTGCCCATCTCGACGATATGCACGAGTGCATTGAGGTAATCTGATGCAATGATGAAACAATCTCCCTGTAGTACGCTGCCCCAGCGGCCAAGCAACAGGTCGCCACACAGACTGTGCTGTAGTGAACGTGTCAGGTGCTCGTAGAATATGGAGTTCAGGTTGTTGTCGTCAGTGCCCGGGTTATAGTCGAGCTGTGAAGCAAGACGTGTATTTGAGTGATCAACACGCTTTGTGCTACAACGAATGAACAGAACTACATCAACTACTACACAACTGGTGAGGCCGGATTTATTGTATGGGCATAGACTTAAGTTTCTAATACCAGGTTATAATGTATACTTCGTTAATATAGACTCATTTCTTTGGTCCCAGCTTAGTCTACTACAATAATGTCGATGTGCGATAATACGTTTAGAACAGACTCTGTTAAAACGAACTTTCATTTATTACAAACCCGTTTTCTGGCCCAAACACCGTAAACGGCACTGCATACAATGGACTACATGTAATTCAGATCATCATGATCAGCATGTGCTTATGTATTCACGACAGCCTTCTCACCAATAGTCACTGCATCGTGAGAATGGCCGTCATCATCACACCATGATTACACATTCAGATTGGACACCCAGTGGTTTTTACAACATGGCCAGGTGGCTTTCGGCAAGATCATTGAATACTGATGCTAAATGACCTGGCGCCAGTTTACAACTGCCAGCCCGCGGATCCGATTTTGTCCGACGCTTCTAAGTGCCGTGTCTGTCATGTCACTAGCAGTTGCCTGCCCTTGGCCAGCAGACGGTCACTGCCATGATGAGGATAGGCAATCATTGTGTAATTGTGTAAGCCAGTAAAGCTGGGTAGTAAAATTCATGCCACTTACTGCGATCTGTAGATGATGAACAGAACATCAGTGTAACCAAGTCCAAGAAACAGAAACGTGCCACGTTAGGTTGAGAGAGAAATGTCCCCATGAGTGACATTGAAAATAGATAAAAAAAAAACAGTCTGTTGTCTCCCATGCAGTAGAACATAATCTTGGAGGTATTGCTAGCAAGCATTAGTAAACGTATACGTACGGCTACATTTAATGTAGGCCTATATGGTGAATCATCCACAGCCTAATTTGGATTCAACAAAATTAGGATATGATACTTATCTGGACGGTCCCCAAAAGTCATTGTAATGAAGTTTTACTGTATATACAATTATGCACTACAACTCATTTCTGGCAACAGAATGAAGTTTAACAAATTGTAAATCAAAATAGGGTAGAAACATACTTGTAATCTTTCTCCCAGAATCTCAAAGGACGGAGGTACGAAGCAATGAAAATAGCACTGCCAAGCAGTGGGTTCAGTGGTGCTGATAACACTGTGGAGACAACTGCTTGTACAAACAGCATTGCTGAGTCTAAATATTGGTTAAGAAGATGTCAGTTCTAACATAATTTCACAGCAAAAACAGCATCCCATTAGTACACAAGGTATCGCACAGCAAAATGATATGCCCCTGCTGATAGCATCTCGATGCACGCATAGCATACCATGCTGCCTCAGATGGAATGCGCTTGAAACAGCAATGCATGCATATCGCCATCTAGTGAACAGAACAGACAGAGAGATAAACGGACGGATCACAGCGTCACTTTGTGCTAGCGCTACTGTAGGGCAGAGGCATAACAAGTCCGTTAACCACTTATCTCGGGCCACTATGTATATGTCTACCATGCTGGTGCTGTGCTCTGGTAAGTCACTTTCAATATAGAAGTGTGATGCATGCCGCATTATTGTCTTATATATAAGTGATATTGTTCAGACGTCTGCTGCACCATCTCGCCGACAAGGACAATACAATAACGATATATTTATAGTGTGCTCAAAAGCTGATACAGTCAACTTAATCTAGCACACTGTGCCATAACTAAAAAGATAATGGGAGAGACTAAACAAAACAAAGAAAATCAGAAGCAATCGGAAAACCATGGAGTCAGTCCTGAAGAAGGAAAAAACAATCTATGGTGGAAATGATTTGTGGAAAAGATAGGTTTTACTAAAGATAGGATTACGTTCCTCTACTGATACTCTCACATACACAATCCCAACCACTTTCACTAAGCCTCACTCCCAGTAACCATTCGCAACATTTCAGACACTACAGTTTTTAAACGTCATCTCAAGACTTATCTTGTTTAACTTTATCTTAGTACTTAGTGTTCTGTGTGTTCCATTTTTTACAGTGTGAACTATGTTTTATGCCAGTGGACAGTTATTTTTTTGTAACTAGCGTAAGCCAAATAACTAAAATAAAGTAACGTAAAAAAGTAAGACGTACATGTAATCTCCACAGTGCAATATGGCCTTGATTGTGTGGAAAACACCGTTAAAAACACTGTTAAACTCCAATCAACCAACTGCATTAATGTATGGACAACAGGATGGAACAGACAGACTGATGGACAGATGCAACTTCATGTACTGCTAGATGTGGCAAGCAAAAATAATGTCCCTGCTGTAACAAGTATAGCAAAGCAAAAACATGACAGATAAGACTAGAATGAAAAGGATACGTGGTACAGAGAACGGCTGTGCAAAAGCATGAAATGCTGAGCCCCAAGTAATCTGCCATGGAGCAATGTATGTCAGTATGAATCGCAACTTCAGCATGAATTCATACACCTGTCAACAGCAGACTATTCACTTGCAACACGTAAATAATATCAGACGTAAATAAAATTTTTGTAGTTGACCAAATTATTCTTGCAAATTTATTCACAGAGACTTAGACATAATTCTAACGCTTCATTTACTAAATGGTGAACTGCAAAAGCATAATAGTGAAAGAATACTTTATTGCAAGCATGCAAGTACTGTATGTATGTGCAAGCATGAATCACACTATTCAAACTACTTGCAAAAGTTTAACTTACCTTATTGAGCAAAATAGAGACAAAGAAGTAGTCGACCAGAAAGCTTTCAGATAACTCAGCATAGTCGTAGCGAAAGAAAAGCACTGTGAAGATGATGATGAGAAACTGGTGAGAAGGGTTCGTGAAGGCACTGCGAAACATCTTGATACTGCACACCACTATGATGAATGCCGCAATGCTACAGTCATACCAGCAACCGCGTCCAACACTCAGTGAACAGAGCTACTGTTATAATGATAATAGCACTGATGGGGTGTAACTAACATCCACTAGTGTTTTTAGGGCGAGATGTAATACATACATTTCGCGCTTATGCTACGATGTCAGTGTCCGTCTGTCTGCCTGTCCGTCTGTTACGGAAGTGCATTGGCGCATTATAGCTAATTTAGGGTTCAAATAATTCGATCCCAATTTACCGCGCATTGCAGTCGCGGTGCACGCATGTGAGGGAAGGGATCATCGCCGGGAAGAGTGGAGGGATCATCTCGCGCTATGCTAGCCACTGCTAGGCCCTCTTGTTCTGTAATATTATGGATCCTGCCTCTTGTCTCCTTCCTCCCCCAGATCCACAGTAATTACCTCAAGGATCAGATCTTCCCAAACCTTTCCCAAAGTTTATACCTGTACCAAGCGCTATTGTTCCTTCATACAATATGGACTTAACGATTATTAATAGATGCTTTACTGCTGTGCATATTTGCCTGTTGATTTTATTATTAGTATTTAGTTAATTTATTATCTTAATATTTTATCGCTATTTCGATGACTCACTGCTAACTTGTGTATTATTGCTGCTTTTATTATGCATTGTATTTTATTCATCTATTCAGCTGTACATGTATAGCTGCAGATGTGTTTCATTAAACTTGCTTAGTGGCTTATCGGCATTCAACACACAGGCAATCAAAAAACTGATGTCATACGTTGTACGTATATTTATGCTGGCTGACGTCACAATAATTACGTCAGTATCATAAAAATTTCAGCATACATTCCCAATTAAATTCTGTACTAAACGTATATTTTTCATACCTTCACAACTGACAAATGACACAATTTTGTAACTCATTTATGGAACAAACTTCATAAGTAACTGGAGATCTAACTCCGCAATACTGTCAAAATAGACTTAAAACTATCAGTTTAATGAGCTATGCCGACTCATTGACTTAAAAATTTGTGTTCAGAAATCCAAACACTGTCATCAAAAATTATGCTAAATATGCAAATGCAAAAAATGATGACTTACAATATTACAGAATTACTTACAATATTTCAAACTTTTTCTCGAGTACTATGTGTCGAGTTGACTGCGTCAAGGCACACAGAAAAATGGTCATCAGCAAGAAATTTGACTCGAAGAATCGCAGCCAAACATAAAACTTCTCAAACAGCATCACTTTTGCAGCCACTACGCACAGATCGGCATACATGATCAACATTTATTCTTGATAAACTTAAGTTACTAACAAAATGTTCATTCATGTTCTGACAGCTTAACAAATAACAATAAAAAATGCTAATCAAAGTCTAAAAATGTGCAGTCATATCCACACCACTCAACCAATCCTAACCACAATCCAAACCCTTTGACCTTTTAACCTCAGGATCAATGCATGCTGAGGCCCTGCCATGGTCCATATCTCTACCAAATTTGGTGATGATAGCTCAAGCCATTTTCCTTTTAGAGCACAGATACAGACACACAAACTTACAAATGCAACTGAGCACCCTATCCATGCCACAGCTATCACCAGAGAGGGCAACTATTAATGCCTCATACAAGATATTGCGAACCTTTAACTTCAAACTGTCCACGTTCGTGACTTCTCAGCAACGGATGCGAGCAGCACAGCCACGGCATTTCTTTCCGCAGATGTGGAATGACGTAATGCACCATAAAGCCGAGCCCACCGCACACACAAACAAGGATATCAAACAACAGAGGCTGCAACACACAAAACACACGTCTCACGATGAGAGTGATACATCACAACACCATATGCCAGGTACCGGCATCAGAGAAATAATGTATACTGAAAAACAACAACAGTTGTTTTGATCAACTGCCTGCTATGCAAATCAGCTAGAATTGACTGATTGATTGAGTTAAGGTTTAACGTCCCACTCGACACTAAACAGATCATATCGGAGACGCTCTTCCCAGCCAATCTTTTGACTAGTACTAAGAAAATCAAAATTGAAGCTGGGAGAAAAAATAACAATATATAATAAACCTAGGCCAACACAAAACTAAATCTATAGACACTAAATCAATTAAATAGAAATCATCAAACACGAAAAGACAACAACAAAAAATAATCCGAGACAAATTATAACCCAGTTTAGTCGCCTTCTACTACATCCAACCTTGAAACAGAGTGGGGCTACAGTCAGAGGAAAAGACAAAGAAAAGCAAAGAAGAAAGGAAAATATAAGCGAGAGAAAAAAAGCAAGTTACAAGAAGCAAAAGAAAGCAAGTTATAAAGTGAACAAACAAACAAAACAATCTATACAGTGCCGCAATCTACAACGTTTCTAGGGCATATTAGGCCTAATCAGCTGAAATGTACATCAAAAAATACTGCAGCTCGACTGCTAAATTACCGCATAAACTGATCTGTGTTAGAGAGTCCAGGACCAATGACGTTTGTATAATAAAACAGAAATGTATGGCATGAGACATATATCAGCAAAATTGACGCTGTTGATAAGTAACAAAACAACGCACTACCCAAAATGTATTCCGTGTGTTTAATTGTAAGAACTCACTTGTAATACAGGACTGCTGAAAGCCGTGCTGACACTAACAGCAAACACGAGGACTGACGATGCAACACACACTATCAAATCAGACTTCAGGCGTTCTCTCTGCAAAACCAGTTGTTACCAATGCACAGCGTCAACAGTACTTCCTGCTATACTACGACGTTTACAGTCCGACAAACACATTACATCACATTCATAACAATCCACGCTACTGCATGTATCTTTCTATATATATTAAAACATTATATACTATATTTGCAAGAACTCGTAATAAAACGATATATAGTTGTACACTATACACATATATTTCACAGCAGTTCAGTAACAGGCCGCGGTTACATACGACAGATGATCGGAGTTTATCAGGCAGAGGGTCCTTAAGTTCACCGTCATCTTCATTCGGATGTTGACGACGGAGCCTTGATAAAACTGCACGGAATATGAGCTGCCTGTTAGAAACATGTCCACAGATATTATGTCAGATCAACTCCGATATAATGACCACGCAAAATGATGATAATCACCACAAAACTGAAAATCTCCAGATTCACAGTTTAGGCGCACTTGACGTACATTTATCACAGTCACAAGCCCTTGCTACAACTACTACTACTCTCAGTTATTGTCTAATTGATCTTCTTTTCCAGACTTACTCCAGGTCAGGTCTGGTTACCTTGCCAAAAGAAGCTTTCAAGTACAACTACAGGAAGTCATTTTACATGCCAGATGCCCTTCCTTGTATGTCTCTTTGAGTTACCTAAATGACAAATAAACACGACTCGATATTTTGGCCACAACTTCACTCACAAGAAAAACTCACTGGCACTGGCAGCCATAATAAACATTCCATCAGTTACCAGTTAGATCACTATGGTAGTTGAGCTTGTGCTGATAGCTGACTTGTCATCACAGACAGCACACTAATTGGTCATTTTCATTTTAAGCTGGCACAAAGGGAGCAGTTTCACTCAATCCTTTGACAGTGTTGGTTGTGTGATGGGAACAGAATATGGTCCATAAAAATTGACTACATTTATCCCCACAGAAAGAAATATGAGGGAGACTAAATAATCCAGGTTTATCTGGAAAAAAGGTATTACAACAGAGATTGTGGTAAATATACACACACGCTCGGTTAGTATTGGGATGGGTGACCGTCTTGGCCAGGCAGGCATATCACATCAGTATGTAACCAAACCAACTTGGTCAACTCAACCTAAAATCCCTCTTGGTTGGCTAAATCGAGTACCAGCCTTAACTGCCGGCGGTAAAAGCGGGAATGTCACCTCGGCCAGGTGGCAGGTAACACTGAGTGATCCCATACGGCACGTGAGTTCCCGTAGCAGTAAAAACTGCTGTACTCCATTTACTTTACTTTTACATCACTATCATGTTAACAATTCCAAACTGCAACGTGGTAACAAAAACAACTTCAGTATTTACCCGATGACAGATGGATCGCTGGCAGAGCGGCTCAAATGATAGCAGACAGGGACTAGAACACCACAAAAGAAAGAAAACAAAACATGCTGTGAAGTGTTTGGTGACGTTACTGTGCCATATGAATCCTATACACAAACAAACAATGACAAGTAACAGGAAATACCTCACTTAGCATCTGCAGTTAATCTGCAATAACTCTAAAATTCCGACACAACGAATGTAAAGCTAATACACTATCATATCACTGCAACATTCAACAATTCTACTTATGATTATACTGGAATAAATACATAATAATAAAACTATTACCTTGATACCGATGTAGCAGAGACCATACAGCATCACAACAGCAAAACAACTTCTGACGACACTCAACGCGGCAGCCAGCAGGCTCGTTGTTGCTACAGCGCATGCATAACAAGCATACTGACAAGCTATCCAGCATGATATATTAACAAGATAGAAAACATAAGAACCAGTACTCCAGCAATACTCTGCAACAAGAAACTCGACTGTTGCAGAGAAAGCTTAACATGCTTGCGACAGCAACACTGCAATGGCGCATCGTGATTGTTATTTGTGAACCATTTTCAATTTAATGCACGTATTACCATCTCGTGATGTACATGTAGTTATTGCGGTTTTACACTGCACATTTAACAAGGTATTATTAACAATCTATAGTACAGAATCATTCACTCGGTGGCAGCTCTCACCGTCCATTTCTCAATTCTCATTTTCTATGAAAAATGGAAATTGCATATTTGTATTGCATGTTTTATATTTCATTTGAAGTGGAACACAAAAATGACGGTAGATACACAGACATTAGGAAGTCCAGTCCAGTTGTGCCATGTGAACTATGACCGTATTTTCCAAGAAATTTGTTTTTAATAGTTTTTCTTATTTTATCTGGATTTTGGTTTCATGCGTTAGATTCATTTAACTTCTACAACAACTTTCAAGCATACGACAAAGATTCCCTCGTTATATCATATCATATTGTATCATCAGAAACTTCACATGCAATTTCAATCACTCCACATCATGAAATACTAATCTTAACTCAGCCTAACCGCAATCTCAATGCGAACCATAACAACAACCATAACTATCCACACTGATGCTAACCCGAACACTACTAACCATAATCACCTGTAACTGAGTGAGCTAATATTTTAAAAGTGGCATCCTCCTAAATTTGTACACCAATTTTTAGTACGCATGCACATGCATACAATGACATTAGATGATTGCGGCATCATATAACGGAACTGATCATATCATACCTGTACCACCAAAGACATGAATTTCAACTTGCTCCAAAATGTACATCATGAATGTGTTGACTTGTGGCAGCATGCCAAGTGTGAAAACAGCCGGCAAACATAAAAGGAACACTACAACAGAACAATATGGCATCTGTGTACCAAATATGAACTCGCTATGTTCACGCACTATGAAGATATAAAAGGCAATAGAAAATGTACTTAATTTGGGTGGTTTTGGGGGTTAGAGGTCACCCAAGATCATAGGCAACATAGACATGTGCAGTGTTTTGAAACTGTTGGTTGAGTGATAGATCTGAAAGTGTGTAATGTCGAATGAGTTAGGATTAGGGTTAGCGTAATTTTATGGTAAATATTGACATCAATAAACCATTACAATATATAATAAATTTACAAAATAATTTATATTAAATCAGCCAGTGGCAGCTTGCACTTTGATAAATTTTGTACAACACCTAGAACTATGTTGCATTTTGTCCTATGTCATGGAAGAATGCCGACTGCAGAGATGGCAATGCCTACGGAGGCATTCTCAGCCGATGGTCAATGGGTGTAAAAGTCTGCTGCAATAGCTGCAGACTTGCAGACCAGTGACCTCATAGACTAGTGACCAGTAATTTGGCATCCAGCCTTTTAAAATGCATTTACTATAGATGTGGAGATGACGTATCAACTGCCTACATGTTGATTCACAGACCTCAATATAACTGAATGACATTACACCAATATGTCAAGAGAACTATAAAATATAACGCACAACTGTAGCATACCAGTAAGCTTCGATACAGATACCATTACGCAAATACACAGCACCGGCAAAGTGTACTCACCAATAACAAAGTCTCGGGCAAAGACAAGTGAACCTTGGACAGTGAAAGGAGCACCATAGAGAGTGAAGACAGTTCGGCTCCACGTCAGGCTACCATAGTGTAATGCAAGTATAAGACACGCACACAGACAGAAATACGACGGACGACTGAAGACAATCATGCGATTGTATCCCTGAAAACATAGCAAATTAATTAATCGTACTGCTAACACTACCATCATCTATAGAATTAATTTACCAAGTTAGTTAGTTGGTGTTTAACGTCGCTTTTCAGCAGAAATATATGGCTATATGAGGGTTGAAAGGTCAGGGGTAAAGAGCTATCCCTACTCAGTATAGGAAGGCCAGCGATATATTAACCTCAACCCTGGCCGCCTTTTTATTCAGCCAAAAAGGGAAAGGGATCGAGAGGCTCATTTAAATTATAACACCAGCGCCGATAACAGGAAGAGACAACTTCACACCACAAGACAAAAATAAATCAAATACAACACAAATAAGCATGGATCCTTAACTAAAAATACCTGAACACAAAATCAACACAAATAAAACTAAAGGCACGTTTAGTCGCCTCCTACGACATCCGGGCGTGGAAACTGAGTAAGCTTCGATACATATACTATTACGCAAATACACTGGTAGAATGGGAAGGGATGACAAGAAGGCCTAGCAGTGGCTAGCATAGTGCAAGATTATCTCTCCACTCTTCCCGGCGATGATCCCTTCTGTCGCGCTTCCCCGCATGCACCGCGACCGCAATGCACGGTAAAAATGGATCGGAATTTGAAACCTAACTTAGCTATAATGCGCCAATGCACTTTCGTCACAGACAGATGGACACTGACATCGTAGCTTAAGCGCGAGATGTATACATTACATCTCGCGCTAAAAAGCAATAAGATAGATAACGCATGAATAAGAAAGGGAAAAAGGAAAAGATACTAAAAGATAGAGAAGAAGATGGGGAAGTGACGGGATAAGGGAGGATTGCCCCGGGCCCACACGGGGCTAATTTACCAAGTAATGCAATGTAAAACATAAATCTATATAGCGCATAATTGCCAAAGCCTCTAATACTAGTACTCTGAGAAGAGAAATATTTTAAGTAGATGGCTAAATACAAAAGTGCAGTATGAAGGGTCATGTTTGAATGGTTAGCGACAGCAAATGCCTGACCACAAGGTGTAGTCCATCAGTGACAAAACTGTCACTTGATGGCTGCCAGCCGAATGAAGATGCTGTCTGGATGCAGTCTCAGAGACTGGTGCCCAGCATACTGCCAGATACTGTGCAGCAGTGAGTTAACAGTGCTGTAATGCTAACTGGAACTTACGACAGAAGCAAAGATCACGCTCTTTCAGTGGCTGGCAGGGCTGCAGTAGAAGTGGTGTAGACTATTCATTCAGAAGGCAGGAATCACAGCATAGCGTGTCCAGTTGGCCAGTGCCGGACTAGGGTATGTGTGTCTCAACAGAAAAAATTACGTGGTGGAAGGGGCGTGTATCATCATGATATCTTGCATTAGCGGTCTAGTTACCAAAAACAATGATAGGTTTAAGTGATAAAACAATCCAATGCCACAACACTATCAGCTACAAATAAGTCACATAAGGTTGTGTTAAAATCATTAATTTTAACAATCAACAGCCGACGTCAGAATGCAGACTTACATGCATTGGAGAAGCAGCATCTGGCTGGACACTCTACAAGTCACAAATTGATACAAATTATTAATGAAAACAAACAGCTCACACACTGTTATAAATGCTCCACTGTATAATGCATTTAATAAGATGTTTTTTGAAATGGACAAAAATAAAAGATCATGAAAATAAATACTAATGACACAGGACAGCCAAGAACACACATATATTCAGTTTTTATTTAAGTGCTCTTCTGTTTTGTAGATGAGCAGGGTCCACAAAATACTTAACTGCAGCACATTTTTGTAAGCCTGGTGTCAAAGTACCGAAAAAAAGCAATGTCTTCGGTACTTCAATGAATTACTGAATCACAGTTTCAGCAAACTGTCATTGCCAAATTTCAGTTTCAACTGTTAATGAGCAGTCTTGAAATTAAAATCTAACAAATTTCAAGCATAAACTTCCAAATGCAATTGTAGTGCAGTGATTATGTTAATCATAAACTGCACATTTCACTGAGACTGGCTTTCTTCAATGCAAAAAAAAAACACCGGAAAATGTTGGCTAATATTTGGTTGGTTGGTTCGCGTTTAACGGCGCTTTCAGCACAAAGTAGGTCATACAGTACCACAGCAATGCTGCATAATGCACACAAATATCCATAAAAAGTAATGCATATCAGTGTCGAACAAAATACGAGAAAACAGTAGATAAATTATATTCAATATATGTGCATGTCATTCGATACTAATGAACATACCTTAAGAAGTGAATACTGGGAACCAGCAATGACAAAGCACAACCAGAATATTGCAAAGTCATGAAAGAAGCCATGTGCTAGCAGTACACTGCCCAGCAGGCACACGCCGACAGCCAGCAGTATAGATATTATCATTTCTGGCACAGTATTCCTGAAATGGCAACTCACAGTGGTGGGTACACCACAATCTGGTCTCTCGAAACAATTCACATGCTAATATCAACGGTACAACAAACGAGTTCAGAATTAAAACCCAGTATCGAGCATTAATAACACTACATAAATAGTTGTGACAACTGATTTCGGTAATTGTGAATGCCAGCATATCAAGAGTGGCTGACTTTGCAAATCACCGCAGCTGACAGAACCGAGTTAATGTATAGATAATGTTTAGTAGCCAGACTCCAGATTCAAGGAGAAGAGTATCAGAATGAGTAATCTGTGACTTGTAACGATAATGATGCTGGTAATTTCAGTAAACTGACATTCATGACGTAGCAAAGCATGGCACAATATCAAACAATATATTAACACATGCCAGCTTATTCAACTGCATGGTCCCATAGTGGACAAAATTTAAAAATGAACTAAAAGCAAACTGTAGAGCCAAGAAGATTTGGACTATGTCAGTTCTCAGGGAAGTGAAGAGTCTACAATAAGAAAATTATAATAAAGGTGTATTATGAATGAGGGAGCACTTGATGTTAAAAGTAATGACCTCACAAAAGAAGAGAGTTGATATGTTCAAGATAAGGTAAGATCAGAAGCAAACAGACTGTGATGAAGCCGACGGCATAAATTAAACAGAGATGATTCCAGAAATCGGGTAAATGAGGTGATGCATATCAAAAGAAGTAATCTGCTATGTTATACGGTAGTCAAAAAATGGTAACAATATACGAGGAGCAAGTGACACAAAAGTGTCGAGCAGATACGAAACTATGCAGATGTAAAGGCAGAGTGGTTCTGTAACTCTGCAATGACAGGTCGAAAAAATGAGCATTAAACGACGATTTCATTCAGTTATGTTAAATGCTGGACAATATGTAGCATACCTGTCTAGCATTGCCAGCAACTCAAGTCGATCAAGCTGCACTTTTACACATTTATTCGACCACAACTGCAGCCAGTAATAACGTTTCGGCCGTTTTCCGGCGATGCTCGTCTCATTTGTAATAGAGTCACTGCTACTGCTGCTATCGGCACTTGATGTCGACGGTGACGAGTTACCACGACAACAGCTGGCGTTTGCAATGTCTCCAGTAACAAAAGAATTGGTCGGCCTCAACGAAGATGGTCTGCGTAGGATGTCCAGACCAGGGAAAGTTGAATCCTCTGAACTAGAGTCACTAAAAGCATATAAGAAAGAAACTATCAGACCACAGATGAAATGAACAAACATACGATTAAACGGCACTTGCAAGCCAACAACATAATCACAAGCCAACTCTTACTTCCAAATATAAATAATATCATGTCTCATCACCAATTGCTGATATATATGACAATAAAAATGCTCGGACAAAAACACACAGTTAAAAATCACAGCGTAAAACCTACCCCTTCAGTTTATCAATTTTATCTTGCACGGGTGCAGCAACCACTGCCACTCCATTTTGACCAAATGTATACGTCATCCAGTTACCTGAAACACAGTTTGTGCCATATTCGCTACAACACCTACTTCACATCATAGATGAGAGGGTAACGTATTAACAAAATATTAATCTGTATGCCCCGTATCTGTCTGCAGTGTGATCTCAAAACACTGCAGTCATCAGAAGGCACCATTTCATCTTGGTAGACAATGTGGCCATCAGCAGAAGGCTATCTACATTGGCGTATCTGATGTCTACCATTTACTTGCAATTAAATTATTGCAAGATTCAATTCTTACAAAACTAAATTACAATGTCCAGAGACATCATTCAATCTCAGATCGGTAAGCATGTGTGTAAATGTTAAACACATTTATCCAGTGACGACATAAAACGAGAAGTGACACTCATTAGAAACCGAAAGCGTAAATGTGCACACCAAATTCATCCTGGAAGCAGTGGACGGCGCCTTCACTGGTGTCGTCATGCGACTTGGCAATGTGTCTGTTAGGTGGAACATCATCAGCAGGTGCCTCGACACTCTTTACCGCTTGATCAGAATGGGACGAACTACACCACGAGTTTCGAACACTCTGAGGTCCTGACGAATGTCGCAACCTGTTTCATCGAGACAAATGCAGTCATGGATTACTGAATGCTTATCTTGCTATGCATCTAAAAAATCACTCGTAAGTTGTAACTCATCACTTGCAACACAATTTCTGTATTTATCTTTTCTCTATTGTTGGCAGTGCTATGTTATCGGAATAGTGCTAAACTGCAAATGATGCAATAGTAATACATGTTGAAAAGATTACAAGAATCACATGTACAGTGTTAGACGAGGTGACATGAACACAGGTGATGCTAGAAACTTTTTTGAAAGACAGTTATTCAAAGACGGTTATTAATTAGTCAATCATCATTTATTATAGTAACGTACCTATCTACTGCATGTATGCTTGCAGTTGTACGCCGTACGGTTGCGCTGTGTCAGCTGAATTTTATACATTAAACTGAACTGAACTGAGCTTCAAGTTTAACTACCAAGTTCAAACTTAATCAGGTGTGCAGCAATACAGCAGTTACACAGTCTTGGGGCTGTGAAACAGTGTCCGACAACAAACACTCATGTGACACAGACAGATACCTCCACCATGAGTCTGACTGCGTCGGTGCTGTGGATTTCAGTTCCGAGTGTTCAGGCAGCAGAGCAAGCAACTCGTTGTGATTGGAAGCCGACGACTCCTGACTGCTGCTCATCACACGCGGCTCCAACTGCACGACCGTGCTCGACTCGGTGCCCGTCGGCCACTTGTGACCAGAATGTCGAACTTTTGACAGACCGTCTCGATAATCTGTAACATATGAAACCAAGTAACGACAACTACAAAAACATAATCATTACATTATCGCGGAAATCACAATCGTCATAAACTTGAAATCATCACTTAGTTTCCACAGGTAAAGTCTGTTGCCGTTGGACAATACAACTGTTTACCTATTTAGTTACAGACAGTTCTGTACCATGCCTGTCGTGCTTTGTTTATGTCGTGCGAAATGATTAATTTGCCACATTTTGGGGTGAGGACCCCCCAAAATAGGGTCCATGAACCGGTAATTCGAACTCGGCCAAGTTTCATCATCCTATGTTAATCGTTTGTAAGTTATTGTATTGTCAAACAAACAAACAAAGAGAATCGGTCAAAAACATCCACCTCACTGCTGTGCTACACCAGTGGAGAATGATGAAGTATGGATATAAAGACACAAATATACTGAGCTTCCTAATAAGCTCTCTCAATTCATAGTTACAGTTGCTGTATAATACTGGTATTAGTTTTTTTTTCCATTAATGTTCTAATAATGACCAAAACAACTGCAACTATTTGAAGTTAAACCGGTAGCACGGCATGTCAGCTACGTTTTTAAAGCGACACACACTTAAGTATTGTCGAGTATGCTGCAACTGCATGTTAAGTGTGTAACCGGTTACCTTCAGATCTTGACCGGCACTGGCCTTCACGTCGGACACGAGGCGTTCCCGGGCGCTCAGACACCCAACGTCGAGGTGAGTTTCGCTCTGATGCTGCTGCTTTACACAAATAACAAATACACTGTATGTCACACAGCATCTACGTCACGCAAAGATAACATGCCTGTCTAGTTTAGGTCACAATGGTTTCAAATAAAATGTTGTCAGACATAAATATTTAAATTTAGCAAATTGACAAACATGCAAACAACGTGCTGTAAGAAGTAAAAAAAAACAGCATCACTGGGCGACAAATCTGTGCTAGCCATACAATTTCAGCATTGTGCCTTACCACTGGTCTTAATTAAACATTATTCATTAAATTATTCATCAAATCAAAATCCTGTCAAAATCATGAACTACCAGATAAGTTCAGACACCCTAGTGTCAGTTTGACTGCAGACTGTGATGCCAACCTTCCAAAGAATCTGTACTGTCAGCGATCCGTTAAGTTCAACTCCACCGGTGTTATGAATTTTTGATAGCTAATTACTGATAAATAGTCACCTGGTCAAATTGCTCCCGTTAAATAGTCCGGCCAGTTAATTGTTCCCCGGTGATATGTACCCAGTGAAATGTTGCCTGGTGAATAGTCCTCCGGTGAACAGTCTGTACACCCCTTGTGTCTTGACTTTTGAGAACTCACGTCCTTGACATTCACTTTATCCTTTGGCATTAGAACTGCAAATATCAGTGAGATGTGGGATTTTCTGCCTAAGATTTATTATATCTGATGACTACAACTTAATCTTTTTGTGTTACAAAAACCTGAATATTTCCATGTATACTGTCTTTTTGGGTGATTTGAAACTACTTAAGTATCAGAAATACTGACTTGTAAAACTACGGCTTGAGCAACTTTCAAATATTTTAACAAACAACTGTGTGTTTGGCCTAATTGTTAGGCCAATGGCATTTACAGAGGACACAAAAATGCATTGCACTTTTAGCAAATCCAGTCGTGAATACTTTAAATATACTAAAAACATTACTTGGCAAGCTGAGTAAGTTCTAATGCAAAATACAGAGCAAGTACTAGCCACCGACCTCGTGCCAGTAGCTCCGACTGTAGTCTACCCAGCTCTAATTCCACATCACTCGGGTTTGACTTGTTCAGAATTTGCAGCATTCGTGACCGTAACTGATTCTCAATAGCATCTAACGACAGCTGTCGACTGGCCCTTCTATGAGCTCCTAGCAAAACCAACAGCCACAGTAATATCCAATGTTACACAACCCTTACACTAATGCATAACTTCACGATATTGGGCATCTGCAATGACCATTCTCAAGCAATGGCTTCTGCACACAAAAGCTTTCATCTTTACTACAGAATATCAAAGTCATTTTACACCTATGAACTAACTCATCAAAAAACTACTAACAGCTGTCTATTTTCCATAGTCAGACTCACAGAGCATCGCAGTTTATCGAAATTTTTACTGATGCTTGATAAACTTCAATAACTATACATTTACAACAAGCTCACAGTAACTGGGCTCCTTCTGTGTTATGTTAGAATCTGTAAGCACTGCACCAACTTGGGCCTTTTTTATTTCATTTTGTGTTTGTAACAGAAATGCAGAAAGCACAGTAAAGCATAAAACTTACCATAATGACTCTGTGGACGATGGTCGGAGCGACACTTTGGGATGGCACCATGACTTCTCTGCAACTCCAAGAACTGCTGTTCCTCATCAGACAGCTGTGGCTCCACTGTTAAATGATTGTCTTCTGTAGCAGCACTCTCTACCTGGTCCTGGCTGCAGAGTGAGCACCTGGATGCCGACGTGTGTTTCTTTGCAGTCTCCGTGCCCTCAGCAGCAGCAGCACTTAATTGCAACACGTCAGTAACAAGTAGATGACTCTGTTCTTGTTCACTGCTGTGACGCGGCCGTAAAGGTGTCACGTAACTGTCATCATTTGTCAAAGTTCCCGACGAGTCCGTTACATCAGTGCAAGACCATACACCATCTAGTACACATTCACTGACATGTAAATAACTAACTGCTAACAAAGTACCACACACGGTGGGCCAAAAAACAGACTGCTTTGGGGAGTTGATAACTTGGCGATGGTTAATAGGAGAAATACATGTGATATGTCTAAAATTGCATAATTTTGTCTAGAAAAAGAATAAAACTTGCACATCAGCGCATTTAAATATTCTTTGCTTTATTTGCATAAATATTCACTACTCCTAAAATTATGCTGAATTTGACAGAATGCATGGTTTTAACTCAAACATGTAATGAAAGTAGCAGCAGTGATCATCTGCACACAGAATTGGTCCAGACAAAATTCAGCATGGGCACCCTTCACCTTGATAACCATCATGTCTTTTTGGCAGCTGATTGATCACCAGGTTCAATGTGTCCGGACTTAGCTGAGTCCCAACAGTCGATTAACACGTGTTTGAGCGAGTTGGTGTCTGAAATTTCGTTACGACACTCCATCTTTGGCAATGCTGTCCACACTCAATAATCCACAAAATTTAGGTCTGGAGTATTTGAAGGCCAGTTTTCCGGTAAAATGAACTCTGGCACATGTGAACGCAAGTAAGCCACAGTGTGGCGTGATCGGTATACTGGTGCATGCTCCATCCTGTTGAAACAAAAGTTATCGTTTAAAAATCAGCGAATGTTCCGCAGTGATTTTTGTTCGACTATGTGACCACAGTAATAGGCTCCCTTTATTGTAGCTGCTGGTCAAGGTAAGTTTTACAAAGTTTTGAAACAGCAGCAGAAACCATAAAGCTTTGAAAAAGTGTTAACGTCCCTTCACTAGATGCTCGGTGGTGGTGTAGTGAATATATGTGTAAACTAGGCAAAGAACATTCAAATTCACTGACATGCAGTAATATTCTTTTTCTAGACATGATTTGGAAATTTTTTACATGTTACACACCTTTCTTCCATTAAATGTAGCAAAGTTATTTACTCTTAAACAGTCTGTTTTTTGGCCCATACTGCATATATAGGTAACAATAGCCTACAGGAAATACAACAGCACAAAAATAAACAAATATTTTCATAAAACTAAAATGCTCAAAGCTGGGAAAACTAAACCCTGTTAGTACATTGATATCCTATAAGAAACAGAAACAGCTTTGTGTGTTATTCAATAACACACAAAGCTCAATTCAAAAAAATATTTTAACCAAAATATCATTCTTCAAATAAAGCTATGACTTTCACAATTCACAACCACTGATGTCCTATAAAAAATATAATTTATAAATTTACAAACAAAAATCAGCATACTATTATCAGTTTTCGACCAAAAATCTTACATTACACTTTCTTCATTACTGACTTCTGGGTGTTAACATAAGTATACGTGGCTAAGTCAGTAGCTCCCCTTATCTCGATTCACATTGTGGGTATAACAGTATATTTATTTTCGTTTGTAAATAAATAATTAAACAGCATTTCATTCAAATATTATATTTGAGTAATTTACTTCCATTTCTGCCAATCTTACTGGATAATACTATTAGCAGGAACTAACTTCAAGGACTACTGACATAACGGTACCAAATTATGCCGCATAACGATGAATAATAGCATAAAACTATAATACACTGCAAACTATAATATATATGCCTTAATTCTTAAACAAAATTATACAATAGTAACAGAAATTTATGAAGACAGGCACATATTATGTAATAAACGTGTGTCTGCATACCAGACGATGGCGAGTCTTCGCTGTCAGTGCTAAACAACCAATCAAGAGTCGTCAAGTCTGTTCGGTTAGTTTCAGCTGCTGGATCAGCAACATCATCACCTACTTCACCGTTCGTACTAGCACCACAGAACAGCGATGACAGTTTTCTTGAAGACGATGTTGCTGATCTGCTTTTTACATTCTTTCCCACTCTTTTACGAACCGTGTTTGATGAAGTGTCGGTAGCGGGCGTCAGAGTGTTACTGGACTCTGACTTACATTCCGTCGGACTACAGCCACCGCAAGCCTGATCTGTTACATCATCACAGTTTGTCACTTCTGGCACAATGGAAGATAAAGACAATTCACCAGTCGAAATGTTACCGGCCTCATTGTCGGGCTGAACTGGATCATCAGCAGTGGCCATATACTCAGTATCAGAACTCTGTTGACTAGCATGCGCAATTTCTGTTTGTAGCATGTGGTCCATACTGTCAGCAGTCGCAACGTTACTAGAATTTGACACAGAGCTAGCTGGCTCTGCAACAGCATGTACAATTGCACTTTCACTCAATACCATGCCATCAACCGACAGTTTACGCTGCGTCCGATTCTTATACATTTCTAAAGAGTCTCGACTGTGAGACAGAGACGACAGTCGATTATCTGATCGTCTGCGCGCTTCGCTCAGGTTAATCTTGAAAGGGCACGAGGCATTCAATTTTAACAAATGCAAAGAACTAGGAGGTGCCGCCGATTCCGACTCGGGGCTGGTCTCTTTGTAAGAACTGAGCGACGAGAGATCAGAATGAGCTGGTGACGCAACAGTTGCATGGCTTGTGTTTAATGTCTGCATAGCTATTGTTTCAGCGAGATGGTGACACTGACCGCTGCGATGCGCTGACAGCAGTGCCGATTCAGAAAGCACAACTTGTGGCTCGCGTGGGTCGACTTCCACCAACGACAGCGGTACGGCACAGCTGACACCACTGCTCGCCCGCCGCATCGCCCGCCGATGTCGATGCCCGTGACCTTTACGTGAAGACGTCAGTGCCGGTCGAAGCAGGGCACTGCTTGTTGTCGGTTCACGCATTTGTCTTTCGCCCGTAAATGAACTGACTGTCGTCACGTGGTGCTCTACTGGCGTTACATCGTCAACTGACACAATACATGACGACTCTGCCACCGGTACATTTAACGACTCCTTTTTTCTTGACGGTTGACGCAACCGTAGATTTTCTGAACTGCTTGGTTTAGAATCGTGCCCTATAATAAACAGTAACAAAAAGATTATTACTGACCACTTTAACGCTCTAGGTGGATAATTAATCATATTGTCTTGTTAGTGTGTCTAGACAATAATTTTGAATAAAATGATATCTTGATATATTGGGGCCACTGTCCAATTCAACTGTTCATGGTAACAAGATGAGAAATAATGTTAAAGTGCTCAATGCTGCTTAATTGAGTTAATTAACTGAGTTAAGATTTAACGCCCCACTCAACACAAAATGGGTCATTTCTTCCCAGCCAATATCTTGCCTAGTACTGAGAAAACAAAATCAAATCATGAAAAACGATTACCAAAAATAGATAATAAACCTAGGCTATAACAACATAAAACATCAACCCTCAGTATATAAATCTAACAATAATGCAAAATAAAAACAAAGATAAAAATAAATAAAAACACAGATAAAGTGCAAGCAAATAATAAAGAAAAAATAAGCAAGAAAAAAGAACAGTAAAGTAAGTTATTATGTAAACAAGCAAACGGCCTATGTAGCACGGAAATCAATGTTTCTTAGATGCATTAGATCCCAGAGTCCGCACTGGGCACCTCAAGTAACAACTTTTTAGTTGTCACAATTATAGATATTTTAGGCAATCCTTAACATAGACATTCAAATGCTTCCACATATAACTTCACATTGAAGTTTCTAAAGCATTTACTAAGTCCTAAGACAAAAGCAATACGATGCTAACCGTATTCACAGACCATGCAGTCTGACAATAAAAGTTGATCAGCAAATGGACTTTATTCTAGCCTTAATTCACAGTCAGTACCTACTTTTATCAAGCAAAGAAGAAGAACGATCTTCTTTAATCATTTTCCTAATATATTCCATAGAATCAGCAGGTGTAAGAGTGACTCGGCGGCCACTCCCGCTACTTTCAGATGCTCGTGAGCTGCACAGGACTGGAGGCGTCATGCTTGATGTACGAGGCCAGCGACTAGACATATTCGTCAACGTTGTCATCTCTATTGCCTCTACTGGAGCACTAGACACAATCACCAACGATACAGTTCAGGCACATGTAATGACAATGTAACAAAAAAGGACTTATAACATGTAACAATAAATATGTATTAATTATTAACTTCCAGCTACTCTTTGACTAAAAAACATGACAGAAACAGTGCTAGTATACATTAAGTCTTAAGCAGTTGTTGCTTATGCATAAAATAACACACATAATTAAAAACACAGATCTGCTGAAACATCATATAATTATTTAAGTAATAGAATTCTATTAGTACAATCAGTGTGTTAATATTAAAAAGTATCAAGAACACACAGTACCAATCCAAAAATATAAATTGTACACAAAACACAATGCATTACTGATTGTGAATTGAAGAGCACATGGCAGCTGCCAACACAACTTGATTGTGATGTGCAGTAGGTCACTTACATCTTTACATTAAACCGTATGCCATTCAAGTTACTTACCATTTAAACAAATGTACTAAAATTACATGTGTGATGAGCATCTGTATGAACCATCTCCCTTGTGCATCCTCCTGGCTGTTCACGTCAAGTACTCTAATGGACATAAATCCACCGACCCAGTTGGTGGAAAAAATAGGATCTGTCTAATCCATTTTTGGTGGACCACATAAATTCAGGTACGGTAACTTAAACATAATTACCACACTTCAAATACCTGCAGTGTTCTCCATCATTAGCATCACCTAATGTTTCACCACTTCTACCATGGTTGACATCAATGTGATCTTGGCTCTCATCATGGTTATCCATGTCCTCTAACTCCGGTTCCTCCACTGCCAAGCCAGTATCATACATGACATGCAGACGATAGTTCACTAATTTTATCACAGTAAACAGCAGAACAACAGCCAAGCTGTAGAGACCCCATATTAACGGTGTAAATGGAAAAATCTGCAAAAAAAATACAACAGGCATGTTAACAAATCATTAACAAAAAAAACAAATTCAATTTCAATGTGAGCTAGATTGTATTATCAACTACTCTATATTAAAACTAAACTCTGTCACATCATCTTTAACCTACCCTTCACAGATGGTGCAGCCTTAAATGGATGACACAGAATGAGTATGTGGTAATAAACTAATAATGAAGCCAGAAATGAAAGTTTCCATAAAGTCCACAATCGCTGTCAAGTGTAAGGTATGACAAAAAAAGCAGCTTTCCAAAGAATAAAGGCCAGTGGAGATGTTTGGACAGTCACTATAACCATAAATACCAACTTACCAATAACTGTAATTTTTGCTGTTGCATTGTAGAAATTTTGTAGGCAATGCCACAGAAGTATAGCCAGGATAATGTTAATTTCATCCTATAAAAAGAAATTACTGAGACAGCCCTAGCCCCAGTGTAAAAATTTAACTGTAAATACAATATAGCAACAGTTGCATGCACATAAAATGACAAACTACTTTGCATCTTTTAGGCACCAGCTAGTATTCTACATATGTCCCTTGGCAACACTAATCCAGATCCTCCAGTCATCTGAAGACATGATCCCCCTTTTTCATTCATACCCCCTTGATGCCTTCAGCATCTTGCTCTCAATGCCGAAGCGAGGCTTGTTACCTTCAGCACCAAGCGTGCCCATATTTCCCGTATTTTGATATTCAATTGTTGGAAAAGTACACCTGGGTGTTTACACAGCCCATCCCAATCCTAAACCCTAACCAGTAACCTTTACTATTATATTCCGGTCTCACTAAAAGCCGACCGCACATGACCGCAGTCTGGAAGACGGCTGCACACGATGCACGCATCTCGATCGTTGTGTTTAAAACATACTTTCCATTACTTCATTTCTTTTGTATTTAATCAACTTTTACACTATATATACTTACACTGGTGCACATTTTATTGTTTTAGTTTTCTTAAATTTCATTAAATTTTGCTATGTTTTTTGGATACGCATTACGCATATACAGACAGTTAACTGCATACAGCATGCTCGCGCCGTCTGTGCAGTTGGTCTGTGCGGTCTTAATAATGCGCTTGGCGGTCGTAATTATCATGATCCAGAATATTCCAGACTGTGCGGTCGAAGTGCGGTCGGCTTTTAGTAAGACCCTTATATTCATCACGGCGGATGGGAGCCGGCTATTAACGGTACAGTCAAATAAACATAAATACATACAGCAAATGTACTGATAAAGAACCTCCATCGAACATACCAAGTATAACATCATTGGCAAACATAGCAGAAAAAGCCAAACGTATAGATGAAAGGTGTTGCTGAATATGTTCTGGTGAGCATCGAAAAACCACCCTCCCGTTGCTGAAGCCCATATACCCTGCTGCAGTATAACCAACACATGCCCAGCCATCGTCATCTTCTCACGATAAAACGCAAAATATCACCACCAATTTCAAGTGAGCTACCAACAACTAAACCAACAGATCTAAATCCAAACTACTGGAGGTCGCCATTTTCAGCAGTGACGTCATACAAGTGATTTCCGCAACGTAACGTAAAGTCTGTGCAGTAAAGCTTAAATTCCACGGGACCGACACGGACACTGACACGGACTTCCTCGTCGACTTGCTCGCGCGGAAGTCGGCGTGTCCGGCGCGCGCGATAAGTTCTGGGCACATCAAGACGTTAAATATGATTTTGACCGGTATTTGCGATAGTACTATACTGGAAATTAGTATAGATCTAGTTTTTACCGCGCGATGCTATGCTAGCGGTGCTAGCGCGATATATGCCGTCGTCGTGTTTGTGTGTGTATGTGTCTGTCTGTCCGTCTGTCTGTCACACTCCGATATTGTGTCAAAACGGTTAAACGTAGAATCACGCAAACAACGCTACATGACAGCCCAGAGACTCGTTTTCTGATGCGAATCGGCAATTCGAACGGGATCACCCCCTACTGGGGTGCCAGGTGAAGTAGGTTAAAATGGCCACCTTCGATGAATAACTCGCTATAATTCGAAATCGGTACAAGATAGACGCATAGTTTCTATTAAAGTTGTATGGGAAGTCATATGCTCTATCGAATGGTCATGTTGGCGATGACCTTGGGTGACCCTTAACCTCCCAAACCATCCAAATGTCCATTTTGCGTTGACTTTCGTATCTTCATAGTGGGTGAGTTCCATTACGTGAGAACGACAATTCCGTCGACGGTGGACCTCTGTTGCTTGCACAATCGGTGGTAACGAAAATTATGCTACACACTATAAGGCTCAAAAAGCTCCATCGGTTCGATTTGTCACTGTATTTGTTGCAAATTTGCTTGTAGCCTATAATAAGCTTATGTGGACAACAAATCAACCGAGTGGAGTGTGAGCCTCAACATGCATGTTGGCTATGTGCTAACAACTGACAGGTGACGGTGTGTGCAGCTATGTGCTTTAAATATCGGTCACAACGCTTGCAGTCCGATGATGATACTCGGCGTGCAGCGCGATATGGTTGATTTTGCGTGAGGCAGCGTCGTGCAGTCCATCAGCGTTAACAGATACTCGTTTCAAATGTGTACAATTGAGGATTTGATGTGTACTACTTGATTTTTATGAGTTGTTTGGACTACGACCACATCTCGTCGCTGACGACACGTACACCAATGGGTCGTGCATGTCGTCCGGAACGTCGTCCGGACGCCATTAATAACCTGCAGCTGCAGCACCGTGTTGTCGATTGCATCGACACTTGACACTGTCGAGGGCTGGATGAAGTCTATAACCATTTTCATCTGAACACAGTGAAGATGGAAGTCGTGCGGAGCACATCAGCCCGCCGACAGCGTCGGCTGCCAACAAATCCACTGATAGTTGAAAATGGCCTTGTGACGCCTGTCAGTTCCGTCTGCGATGTTGGCGTCCACCTGGATGCTGACCTTACTATGCGGACCCACGACGGGTGAACTGCTGTCAGCTGCTTCGCAGCACTTCGCCAGATCAGAAACATTTTTCGCAAAATGCCAACCCAGTCAGTCAGTCAGTCAGTCCAGCGCTGTTTCCATCTCTCGATCATCTCGTCTCTGGTGGTGTCTGCGCGTCACTCTGGCTGGTTTGCATCGTCAGTTACAGGTTCCAGTCAGTGCTAAACGCTGCCGCAGTGGTACGGCTGATCAATTTGCGAGTCGTCGGCATACGTGACACACCACTGCTCCCCGCAGTCTGCACTGGTTGCGGCTGCCTGAGCGGATAACTTCCCGGCTAGCTGTACTCGCTTGTTATTGCGTCCACGGCTTTAACCCGCCTACCTTGCGTCTGAACTGTTTCCCGTGTCAAGAGACAGTAAACTACCGCAATTATCATCATTGGGCCCATTCCATGGGGCCATAGCGGTCCCCTCTGTCACGCGTTGTCGTTGTCGTCGTCGTCGTTGTCGTTGTGGACATCGATGCGCAGGCGGCGTGCGACAGTACAGTGGCGACACCTGGTGAACTGGCGTGACGCGGCTCGTTGTGGCGAATGGGCCCAACATTTTTCAAATGCTTCTTGTCTTCAACAACCAATTTAACCATTCTACGTGTCTGCCATGCCACGATCGGAAGTGACGCTTTCACGGCTTGAGCGACGCCAGCATGGAACTGCATATCACATTGTACTCATCCGACGTCCGCACTGAACGCTTTCAGATTGCACCTGAAGACACGAGGAGTTGTTCCGGCGTGCACACGACGTTTGACGTTTCAGCCAGTGTGATCCTATGACTTTGTACTATGACTTTGAATTAACTTTTACTTACGCCACGCTAATGGACATTCATGCTACTACTACACCATACTACTGCTACTAGTACTGAGATCCATAGCATACTATATAATACGCAAGTAAGACAGTGTATCAGGAAGATTTATATTTTCTAATTTCTTCGTTGCAAGACAACATTCTAGTAGGCTACCTAACTGTACCGC
>Ga0209782_1000102_pt1 | contig 34839 bp, 11 predicted proteins | sample WorMetmaBAHAMAS1_FD_187390 | JGI IMG/M metagenome (GOLD analysis project Ga0209782, IMG submission 187390) | Marine gutless worms symbiont microbial communities from Max Planck institute for Marine Microbiology, Germany - Inanidrilus... | ecosystem: Host-associated > Annelida > Digestive system...
GTTTTTCTGAATCCAAGGATGAAGGCTTCTGCAATCTATCAGCATCCGTGGCTTCTAGCTGGTATCTGATGACTGGATTCTGATGTTATCTGTGGATTTTTAGGAGCTTTTTGATTGTTTTTTTTTTCAATCGTACGTAAAGAGCTTTAGACAACATGTTCACTGTGAGTAACAAGATGACTGTCCCACTTTCAGTCGGCTCAGTATCTGTGGTTTCTACAGCCCAGCAGTCCCACATGGTTTCAAGTACCCATACTGTCTGGAATGCCGTTTGAGTCCACATCATCATGGACTGGGTCTTGAGATCATCTCACATGCTTGTGCAAGCTGCTGATGGTTATAAACTTCGTCTTCTTCTTATTTCATATTCAATTTGTTTTTTGGCCATACTTGGTTGGCTCTTAATTTTCGTCAGTACTGTCCGTGATTTGAACCTACAAGCTCAATAGTGCAGTAGCTACCAGTAGCTGTGATTGGCGTAGTTTTTTTAATTTTGCAAGGTGCACTGTGTTTATAAACCAGCCCAAAGGTCGATCATGCAGTCGTGGGAGTCATCTTCGTGGTCATATGGCAGCAGTGTCGACGGTAAACGTTACAGCGGTGACTGGAGTTCGCGGCGTCAGCGGCACATGTACATCCCGTACCGCGACTCCGTGCTGACGTGGCTTCTCAGAGACAGTCTCGGAGGCAACGCCAAGACTCTCATGATCGCAAGTATGTCAATACGTGTGCATGTGTGTGAATACGACCAGGCTGCTAACAAATGCTGAATGTCAGTGATAAATAGATAGCACAGGCATTGCTTCTATATTGTTAATGTTGTTCATTGTAAGTGCACATATGCTGTAACAATAAGCTGGTGCTTTTGTTAGTAAACCAGTTTTTTACTTTTTCGTAACTACACGTATTAATATGTTAAATACTGCATTTTAGTGTTTATTTAACTGTCCTTTTTAGTGTCACTGCCATTTGGTCCAGTTTCGCCTGTTGCAGGCTTTTTACAGGCCAGCTGTTATTTCTGTCATCCACCTGAGAGTCTCAAAGCACCACCGTGAAAATCACTCGTAGACTTTATTCTTTCATGATCCACTTGTCAACTCTTGATGGTGGGATTCTGCACTCTTTATACAGGCAGGCTCTCCAATCATCATCATCATCACAGGTTATTTTTTAAAGTGGCCGAAGCAGCAACGCCACCGCAAGGACCACTGTACTGTACCAATGCTACTGTAGTACCCAGCATATTAATTCCATTTGCACATTGATGAAATGTTATTGGTAACATTGGTAGAATTTCACTATCACGTGGTTTTGTACTTAAAACTTTGCTGCATATTCTGTTTTAGTTGATATTGAATAGCTCTGTGAGCGATTTTCTTTGTATTTACTATTGCGTTTGTTTTAACTGATTGTTGGAATTGTAAAAGACTACTTTGTGGCTGCTGTCTGTGATTTCTGTGCACGTTTTTTTTGTGTGCAAAACACAGCCATATCGCCATCGAGCCTGTGTTACACGGAGACGATCAACACACTGCTGTATGCCCAGCGTGCCAAGAACATTGTGAATAAACCAGTTGTGAACGAGGATCCCGTTGCTCGTCTTATCTGTGAACTTCGTGCCGAGATACATCGGCTCCAGTCTCTGCTTCTGTCACAGGTTGTCTCTTGCTCTGTGCCCTTTCACACTCTCGGCATTCTTTCATCTAGCTCATTTTTCTCTTTAATCTGGCTTATTTTTCTGTGTTGACCATGCAATGCTCTGATGCTGTTTGTTCGGCAATAGAAGGACATCCATCTGGTTGAAAAAACTGCTTCAGAAATATTCGAAGTTCAGTTTTGGCAGACTTAGAAGTTACTCCGTAAGACTAGACCAGTTAAATATCTGCAAAAAGTAGTAGTGATAGTAGCCATGTAGTTCTTTGATACAGTAGCAATAGCAGTTGAAGCAGTTAAAGCACCTCTGATTCACTTGTGGTATATGGCATTATACAAATTTGTTTCTGATTGATTTGATTAGTCAGAATTGGAAAGGCTTCTGGCCTAAAATTGACAAAGGTTGCCCCAACCATCCTGAAGGAACTCGAGGAAAGAAGGTCACTTAGGCTACAACTTCCAACAGACTGCCTTGTGAAATCCTTGGGTAAAACATAGCTTGCCTGTTCAGATATCTTCTCAGTGCAGCACTGAAGTCATTTGTTTTGGCAGAGGCATTATTGTAAAAATCTTTGTTAGTGAGTTGTTTAGTATTGTGCACATAGCTATTTATTTGGTATGCTCATGTCTACTGTGTAGTACTCTCTCGTGGATTAAAGCTTTGTCATTATGGTATCTTATTTTATTCTATGGCGATCACATCAAGTTGAAAAACTTGAAGTTGAATTTAATGTTAAGGGTAACTACAAGTACAGCAGTTGAGATAAGGTGACAACAGTCTTTTACAATCAGTGCTAAATCTTAGCTGATTTGTTATGTACTAGTTAATCCTTAGTTTTCTTGTGATGTATACTTTGTGTACGAGCTTCATAACAAATCTATTACTGCTACTACTAGTGCATTGCATCTGTGTATGTGTATATTCACTGACGTTGCATAGGATGGCTCAATAAAGCCAGTATCAGAAACACCGTCGGTGATAGCAGAAAGGCTGGAAGAGAGTGAAATACAGGTGTGTTTTGTTCTAGCCAGCATCTGATATATTTTGGAAATTGTTGCTGTCTGTACTGATTGAAACTGTTAGTATTGTGCACTGTAAAAAATATCTGTATATCCACGGATATTTTGGCTTCATTATTCCGTTGATTTATGAATACAAACGTATACGGCACCGGTTCCGTTAAAATATGGAAAACTCGCCACATAATATCTATCTGTAGATATATGTATATTTTTTACAGCACAGTGGTGGATGATGAAAAGGTGAGGTCATGCTACTGGTTAGAGTTAGTGTTTTTTTGTTCCTTTCAGTGTTTTGACGCTGATGATTGGGTGACAGACACAATGGACATCTGGCCTGTATAACCCCATTCCAGTAATCCCATAAGTTTCGTTCTGCATTGATCAGATGGAAGTTGAGGAACCAAGGGGAGTGGCTTACCAAGATTTACCTGAAAAAATGGCTGTTAAATGGAAGTAATAATTAGTAATATTATACCTAATTTTACACCGTTTTGCTCAACTGTGGCGACGAAAACAAGTTTGAGAAATTCACTGTTTTGTTAATTTGTCTCGATTTGTTGTAGATGTAAGCGATTTGCGGAAAATGCATAAATAGCAGTTTTTTTTATGTCGTTACTTCTCTTGTACGCATCCAAATCAAGAGGCTTACCTGTTTGATTATCAGTCTGCATGCTGAATGTAACTGTGTGTAGGCAAGCAAGTTAACCAAGTCATTTCTTGAACGATGGAACGATCAGCAACAGTTAATGGAGGTTGGATGGCTGTTACTATTGGTTGCTGTTACATGTAAATGCTGCATAAATTTAAAAAAAAATACTCTCATAGTCATTCAAGAACCATAGTGGCTAATGCTGATCTCTGGTTAGCTTATCCTAACCTGATAACCTTATTTTAGACATGATAGACTGCCATTAGTTTCTGCGGGGCCCAGTGTCAGCTTTCAAACTTGGGATGTGTTACGCATCTATTTATAGTGCTTGGTGAATTGAGATACATATATATGAATGACTTTGCTGCAGGACTGTGGAATAGCTGAGGATCAATCAGCAACATCTAGATTGCTGGTTTATTGTTGTACCCCTTGTGACACCGTGCTTCCTTGCTTACATTTGTCGCAGCCTAGAATCAGTTTCATAAATTTCATAACGTTTGATGTAGATGAAGAGTTTGCACGTTTGCATTGCCAGTAATAAGGCCGTAGCAGCTGCAAAATGCTTGCATGCATTGCAGGATCCAGACTTGAGTATAACGTCGCTGCATCGACGTAACTCAACTGGCGTGTTTGTTGGTTCTCACCTGCCGCATCTCATCTGTATGGATGACGACATACTCAGCACCGGCGTCAAACTTTATCATCTCAAGGTTTTTTTCTGCTCTCTGCCGTGATGTAAGTAAGTAGGTAAGTAACTCAGTAGCCAGTTTCGTGCATGTGCCAATATATAAAGGAGCTTTCATGCCACTCGTGTGTTACAAAGTGTTTGTCCTCTGGTGACCTTCGTACCAAAATTCGATCACGCAAACACAACCAATAAGATATCTGAACGGCGACCTCAGTTGGCTAATATGCGCACCTCCGATTCATGCATAGCGCTTTACTACGTGCACGTTAGAAATTATCATATTATTATTATATTATTATTAATATGTTTTCTTCTTCTATGGTTTGTGATTTTTCACTTCACTGCTGTGCCATTGTATCCCAGTGACCACTTGTCTCTAGGACTTTGACGTAACTCGGCAGACTTGCAATTTGCTGTGTATTTGATTTCATTTCTTCATTCTTTACTGCTCAGTTTCCAGTTCTACATGTTCAGTAGAATTTTCATTTGGTTAGAATGATGTGAGTTTGTGATAATGATTAAGTTTTGTATGCAGTCCATTAGATGCATTGTTCTGATCACTAAATCAGTAGATTGTGCACTGCAGATTGTTGTAGTCACTGTACGAGTTGAGTTGAGTCAAGGTTTAACATCCCACTCATCACAAAATGGTCATTTTGGCGACGCTTTTCCTCCCCGATATGACCTATAATGTGTTTGGTGGGACGTTAAACCTTGCTCAACTCAACTCCTAGCCAGTCTCTTGGATAATACGAGTGCTGAGTTGTAGTCACTGTGAACCGTTGTGTGTGCAAGGATGGTGATACTCATGTCGGTGCAGAAGATACAGATGATGCTGAAGAAATGGACATTGGTATTTATCTTCATCAATCAGTATACTGTACTGGTAGTTATAGAATGTAAATGGTTTTGGAACATGATTGTTGCTGTTAACTCGTGTGTAACGATGTCATTTTTATTTTTTGTTGTTGTTACATGCTTGTTGTACATGAAACTCTAATACTGTTCTTTTTTACTACTAAACAAAGGAGGGTGCTATAGTTTGAAATTGATAACTGAATATTTGCTCTGATATATCTGTCACATATTTTCATTGTACGATTAACGAAAGCGAAAGTATTTTCAAACTAGAAATGCGTGGCAAAGCCTAGCGTATAGCCCGCTCGGCCCCACAGTGTCACTCCCTAGCAAGTAGTAGCAAAAGATAACTGTGCTGCCGCTGAGCAAACGTAGATAAACTAAGCCGAGTGCTAATCGACGCCTGTTGTACACAGTTGATTTGCGTGAACTTTGGAGATACCAGAAACTGTGTCGATGATGCTTTCATGTGCAGTTCTGCGAGGACGAGATGTTTTGTCGTCTCACTGTACGTTTACAAACTCATCCGGTGAAGTCTTTCTCTGTCCAGCTGCAGATGCTTTTGTGACCGTTAACAGTCATCTTATTGAGGCACCTGTGAAACTCAGTCAAGGTATGACTTATCAGTAGATGTCACTGTAAATACTTTAGAATTAATTCTGCCATTGGGCTGTATAATGTCAGCTTTAAATGCACATATGAAGAGGTACAGGAGGATTTGCAACAAGAAGTTCAGCAGATGATGAGTTAGTGTGACATGCAAGTTATTGAATATAATATTCAAGGCTGAATTTGATGCATACCAAACACAATTTCAGGCACTTTCGGTAGCTGTAGATGCCCACAGATTGTACTATTTGATTTGCCAAATACAATTTCCTATCGGTGTTCTGTATTTATCTGATGCATGGCTTGCACATTTGAGATTATTGCCACTGAAGTGCAAAACTCCACATTTTTCCATACCTTACTGGTCTTCGAGCTTGCTAGAATTTAGGATCACAGGATTCAGTGGTCTAGGTCGACTTTGGCAAGCATGTATCCAAGACACTGACGTATCCTGTCAGGTGGCTATTTACGCTTTTTGTTGCACTATGTAATCACAGTCCGCAAATGTTACAGACAGACAGAGAGATGTAAGTCATGCTCATAGCATAAGTGTGCTCGTGCTAATAAAAATCAATGTTTCTCAGTCTGAATGCTGTGGCATCTCGGGTAGCTGTGTGTGCAGTAACGTTGACTGAGGATACTTTACTGTCTTGCCTTTTGTGGGTTATGGTACACAGGAAATAACGATGGTAAATTTATTAGCAGAATATAGAATTTGACATAATTCAGGATGCTTGACTTTGTGTTTTGCTAGTGTTAATAATTTGTATGCTTGAGGCCTATATTCTATAGTTGTGGAAAACCAGGTTTTGCTGAGATCGGGTGAATTTAATTAATTTTACGTTTTTTATTTTAATTTTTGTTTTGTATATTTTGACTGATTTTACAGGTGACATTATCTTTCTTGGTCATTCACATCGATTTCGCTTTAACAATCCTCAAGAAGCTGCCAAGTTGCGAGAAAAGCAGCTGGTATGTTTATATTTACTTTTGTGAGAATTATATTCATGTATAGCATTAGCAGCATTTACATTCTACAGGATGCACCAATAAAAACAGTTCCTGACTGGTGAATATACTATTGCACATCTACTATTAAACCGAATACTTGTCTTTCATACTCTGTGCCTACAGTGTGATATCATGCAGTAATAAATGATTTCCGTATACACTAAAACTGATGCCACAAGGACCTTATTAATAATTATTATGGTCAATAGTAATAATAAATAAATAATATCAGTACTAACATTTGTATAGTATTTTGTGAGCTGGATTTACAGAGGCTCTGAAACAGCAACAGAAAATAAACAACAAAAAGAACTAAAAACTAAAATCATTTTTCACAGAAAAAAATACAGTTCAAGTCCCAGTCCATGAAAGCATTCTGAGTCTGAGGGAAACCAACAGCTTGTAGTGGAACAGAGCTGTGGAACATGTGAGTTTTAAGGCAGGAATGAGTGAGTGAAGGAGTGATGGAAATGGTGACGGTGGTAACAGAGAAATTGATGGTCTTACAGGTGTGCAGAATGATTAACGTGAGTTACAGCAGCTTTGTGGTGAGTAAGTAAGTAAGTAAAAAATTTATATAGCGCTTTACACAGTGCCTCTAAAGCACTAACGTGCTCTAGTACAATGCAAACAAGTATGTCTTTTATGATCACCTAAAAGTGTCTTCGCTAAGTGATATATCACGTAGAGTGTCTGGCAGTGAGTTCCAGGCCATTGGGTCTGCAACAGAAAACGCTCAATGGCCGAAACTCGTGCGACAATAGAAGTGCAGTTGTTCTTATATTCCTAAGTCTGATATCACAGGATTACTTTACTTTAGTTATTTGGTTTTTGCTAGTTACAAAAAATAATTGTCCACTGGCGTATTGCGTAGTTTTACACCGCAAAAACTGGAACACATAAAACTGAAATGTGGAATTTTCTGGCGACCACCCTGGTCGTAGTATTGTTTCACTGATGTAGTATGTGCGTGTGAATGAAGGCACAGGGTGGTGATGGCAGTCGGTTAGCTGGCGCTCTGTCTCGCTGCAGTAGTCTGAGTTCTGTCAACACGTCGAGTGGCGTTGATATGGAGTCGCCGAGTGACACTGCGTCACTGTTTGCACATCACCTCATCCGCAGGTGATACGATATCCTACATATTGTAATCAGAAGTGAGACTCTGTGATGGTGAGTCGGTTGGCCAGCACACACAGCTAGGCACCGGCTGGGCGTGGCGAGACATGGTGATGGAGGTCAGCTGCAGCAGCTGGTCTCACATCCAGAGACACTGCTGACACAAGAAGTAATGCAGTTAGCTGTCGCTCCATGTGATCGGTCGTATAAAGCAACTGTCTCACGTCGCTGCCCAGGCACTGCAGTGCCTTAAATTGGAGTGGACTGCATGTAGCGATATACACAAAGAACGATGCACGTCACCATTTGTGCAGCGGGCACTGTGGCGAGTTGCTACTGGGGGAGGGAGGGCTTAGCAGTTGCGGCACGAGCTGTGGACTATAGCTAAGCTCTAGTGATATTATAAGATCAAAACTATGTGGGTTTGGTTCCTCTCTGTGTAAAAGGCACTGCTCTAGAGCAGCAATTGTAAAGATTTTTATCGATAACTTTAGCACACTGAAGCAAGCTATCAAATTTCTGTCAGTCAGCAGCATGCTATATATGTTTATTTAGTTATTAATTTGTAAATTGGCAATGAAACCGAAGGTCACTGACATGCCACAACATTTACTACTTAGACCACTATAGAAATTTCTGACTGGGTTTCTGATTGGAGCAGCCATGGATGGCTCTTCTGAGCCAATGGATTAGCACCAAAGTGGACCTAAGTTTGATTCTACGGTCACCCATATAGGCAACTTGTTGGTGGCATTGGGATTGAGGAGGGTTATCTGGCCGATGTTGATTCCATACTGCAGCAAGAGTCCCGACATATGGGCATGTTCAGCCCTGTAGATGCAGAATACAGGGCATTAATCGGCATCTGTGTTTGATTGTGCGGCCAGGTTGGACAGCGAACCTCACCGGCTGACTGACATTACAGATGGAGCTGATACGTCGACACCTAAGGACCTTGTTGCTGCTAGGTGAGCATGACATCGGTATACTCGTACACGTCCACTCTGTTAGCTGTATTGCCATATTCAGTCATACAGTACTTCCACCATCAACAGCCGTATGTCACTAGGGAGTTTGTTAGTGTCAGATGCGGTGTTTTCTATTTGGCTGGGGTGGCCGCAAAATGTAAAATAGGCAACCGATATAGACTTATGTAGCAATTTATGTGTGATGCTCATTTCTAAGGAATTCAGGTATGGCATTTGTTAATGATGGATCATACAAGTTTTACCTGCCATCCACACTTTTAATCCACAAGTGGATGGACTCATACTTGTTTTATTTCTCAGCTGCTGAGCATCGCTACATCTTGACAAGTACTGATTTCCACCCTGCTGGAAGTTAGCAGTTGACTGGATGGCTGATTGAATACCTACATGGTTGTGCCAATAAAAAACAGTCTACTAGAAAAAAATCATGTATTTTAGCAAAACTAGCATGGATTTGAGCACGAACTTTTAGAATTTTTATGCGAGTATTTACGCATCTGTCCTGCAAATTTTTTTAAACAATTGATATGGTGCAACAGGTATAGCAGTTTAAACTGAAAAGCTGGATTTTTTCAAGTGAACATGCAGTTAAGCATTGACTTGTTTATGGCAAATTTATGCATCATGGGGATACGCTGAACTGTCTTAGTAATTTTGGCAAGTTGTTGTCTTTTACTAGGAAATTTCTAGTCACTTATTTTCAGTTAGGGTAATTTTTGCAATTTTGCAAAATTTCATATTAGCTTTAACAACAGTGGAATATCTGGTCAGTCAAACATGAATGAAGTCAGTTACAACAAGAATAATCGTTTGCATACAAATAATGTGAAAGGTTTGAAATCTGTAAGCACAATACATTTTGTACGAGAGTCGGGTGATTTGAATGTTTACAGAAAAGAACTGGAATGGCTTATTGCCGAGCAGCAGAAAGCCACCGAACTTGTGATGGAGAGAGAAGAAGAGCTTTACCGACTTCACGAATCACATCTGGCCGAGATCGCGGCCGAGCAGAATCATCTTGACCAGCTGAAGGCAGAACACGAAGCAGAATGGAATACGGCATGGCAGGAGATAGATCACCAGAGACAGAGGCTGCTTGAAGAACAGCAGACCATGGGTCTGTATCAGTTGTTTGGTACTTAGCAATCAGAACTTACCAGAATTGAATGATTGGAACCATGCTATGATTTCACCATTTGTTTTACTGTTTTTTTACCTCAGTCTGTAAATTCTTGAAAATATGAAAAAGTCGGGGAATAGGACAGAGCTCATCCTGATAAGTTACAGAAATCACAGAAAAGTCATTGAAATACCAGAGAACAAGTTACAATAATGAATATAGTGCCTTTTGAAATTTAAATTCTGCAGTTACTGTGACCAGCAAACTAGGTAACCCGTAATATGGAGATTTTACATTATTCTGAATATTTGTCTCTCTTGTAAGGAAGAGTAGTTTGATGTTTTTGCAAATATTTAAAAGGAATTTTTTTATCTACTGCAAAAAGTAAGTTACTCTGCAAGGCCGTCCACTGAGAACGAATTACTTGAAAAGTTAGGATAATATCGCAAAATTTCCTGTGCCTGGAGGGTGCTACTGTAGACAGTAATGTTGATTGTGATAACAAATATACTGTATAAAATACTAGATGTTGTTCTTCTTGCAGATTTAAAGTCTGTAAATTCTAAGATTCCTTGTATGTGTTGTAGGCTTGTCGTTCGCCTCTATGGGTACAGAATTAGGATTTTCCAATGACTCAGAGAGGAGTTACGGTGGAAATGACACTTCACAGATTCTAGCAAATGATATTGAAATTCAGCAGAAAGTGATAGAGGAGAACTATTCAGAACAAATGGCCGAGCTGAAAAAGGCCGAAGAAGACCTCCGTTCGAAGGAGGAACTGTACAAGCAGGAGGACGAGGCAAGGCTTGAAAAACTCACCGCACAGAATTCTTTTGTTGAGAAGTTGGATGTGCGGAAAGTACAGCTGATGTATTTCATTGAAGCACAGCAGCAGTCCGTGTCACAACTGTCAATGCATCTGTCCCTTAGCGAAGGTCATTTGAATGAAGTTGGTGACGGCTTGCAAGAGCAGATGCATCCGACGATGACAAGAACTGTGTCGAGTGCTTCAGGTCGATTGTTGACCTCGGCTAGGCGTAGTAGTTTGAAGGATAATCTGGGACTTAATGGAACCATGTGTCCAGACACCACCACCTTTCAGACTGTGCCTATAGATCTTAAGAATAAGCAGCGTTATAGGAGAATGCTTATGCAGACTGGCGTGACTTCTCAGAAGGCAGTACCTGCATTTGAGAGTCCATCCGACTTATGTCTGTTACCTGAGTTCTCTGTGCCGTGGAGATTGTTATCTGACGATCCAGATGCGAAGAGCAGATCGGCATCAGCACCTCGGTTGTCAGATGAAGCATCGGCTTCCTCACTGAGTGACGAGATGCAGTTACCGATAACATTGTTTCACCGATTTGCTCGTTCTCCTAGCCCACGAACCACTCAGCTTAGCAATCTGAGTTTGGTGAGCGTTCCAGAATCAATTCACGAAGAGCACGAAGAGTCTCCGGTGTCCGGTCGATTATCTGTCAGTGACGTAGATATTCGCCGTCATCAGTTTGCTTCCGATGACACTAGAAACAGATGGTCGTTGGATGAGGAAAAACTCTCTGGGCAGAGTACTGCTGCCTCAATCAGGTGCCTAACGAGAAGTAACCAAGATGTCGTCATCACCGACAGTGGACTTCCTTCAAGTCCGGAAGCTGGCCGTTTGGACTTATCCGTGCCTTCTGATACTACTGCAATCAAGAAAGGGAAAGAGAAGACTTTGAAGCAGCGAGACGTACCAAAGTCTTTGGATAAATCGGAATCTGGCATACTGCAGAAAATAGGTGCAACACTCGCTAGTCTGACACGACGTCAAATTACAAAGCAGAAACCTGTGTCATCAGTGAACTCAAGAAGTCGTCACCAGCATTCAGATGCAGGAGAGACACGAGACAGCCATCCAAAGCATGCAGCTAAGTCAAAGGATCAAGCAAATGCTAACGGAAGCAAAAAACTGGCTACCAGCCAGTCGAAAACTAAGTCAAAGGATCTTCTCAGCATTATGCCAAAAAGATCAGTAAACACATCGAAAAGCAGATCACCACCTCATTCTGCTGTAAAGCAAAACAAATCTGCTTTGACTGTTCCAGACAGGCCAAAAGTGCCTGCAAAAGTGAGAGAATCTTTTCGCAGTTTCCGAAAGCGACTGAAGCTCACGGCAGAAAAGAGTCTGAAAAGTAAGTCGGGTGATATTCCCGTGGAAATATTTTTGCCGAAGCCAAAAGTCGTGGAAAGCCGTGAAGATGCTTGCAGTCAGTGTGTGATTGAGGAGCAGACGTACAGTGCAGAGGTTGGTAGTTGTATTAGTGACGAGATGGTGTTGCAGCATGTGTCTAGTGATATTGATTGGCGAGATCACGGCCTTGATAGATTTGGAGTGCTCAGTGGGATCGATGTGACGACAGTGGAGAGCAGGAAGGGCTGTGATGACGATTGCCAGTTTTCGGATGATTCCTTGAATAATGAGGAGAGTAGTTCTTACTATCAACAAGCACAGCTTCATTATGAACAGATGACTGGACAAGTCGATGGTGGTCAGTATTTTCGTCCTTACGTGGAAGAATCCATATGGCCAGCATTTTCGGATGCCAACTCCCACGACGGTAGTTTTTCGGAAGATTCCCTGGCAGAAGGTGGCTCCACGGATGCGGGCCTGAATGAACCGGATGATAAGCCAGTAGCAGCTGTGGTGCCGTATGACGCTCGTGCTGTATATCCGGTAACGTTTACTGCTCGTATTGAGAATGAAACCGGTGACAACAGTCAGCCTGAAACGTCTGTGCCTGAACCCATCATTCAGCCGGAGGAGCATGATGAGTCTGATGATGATGTGTGTCAGTGGCACAGTCAAACTGGGATTTCGCGGTCTCCAGCCTGTGATCTACAGGTTGCGTCTCTCTTGGCAAGTCACGCTCCAGTGCCAACTGATACATTCACTGCAGATCATCGTTTAGTTGGTGACGACACTTCCGATTCAGCTGCGTGGTAAATGTTTGTCTATAATATAATATGGCATTATTAACTGTAATACGTTAAGATAGACGTCTGTGCTTAAACTCTAGTCTTTAATTCTGGGTTTAAACTGAACTGATTTTACTTTTCCGATTTAGTCTAGCAGTCTGTGGTTGTTATGTTTTTGTTTATGATGGCTTGATGCAGTAAGTTATTGCAGAAATCGTGTCGTATGTGCTTTAGTTTTACTTTTTATAACATTTACAAGTAAGTAAAAAACGTAATCTCGCTAGTGTTGACTGCAAATTTGTCATTATAGGTGCCAAATATCAGATTTAGAGTATTGTGTTTTAAACTTAAGTTTTAGACTCAAGTCTAAAACCATTTCTGAGCTTTGACTTAAAACCAGATTGCATGAGTTGCGTTAATTGTTTTTTTTGTTACTGAATTTTGTTTGTAGGCAGTACAGTAATGTCACGCAGTCACTGTCGAAGAAAGCTGATGAACAGAAGTTGGGTGTTAGCAGCAAGAGGGACACACGAAGTCGACGCTCTGAAATTCTGCGTGCTCTTGGGAAAAGTATGACAGAATCTGATATCACTGAAGGTTGTCATCATTTTTTTAGATGTATATACAGGGTGTGCCAATAAAAAACAACCCCGTATAAAAAATTCTGTATTTCAGCAAAGGTGGTAGCACGGAGTTGAGTCAAACTTTCAGAATTTGTATGCAGTTATTCAGAGAACATATCCTGCAAATTTTCTTGTAACAACTAACAATGTGAACTTTAAAGTTCAATTTTTAAATTGAACGTGCAGTTATGCATTAAATTTCACGAATAACAAATGGAACTTTGTACAGCTGTTCGCCAATGGTTCAGACGTTTCTGTGGTGTCAGCTGCCTGTAGCTCACTCAGTATTTAAACAGAGTGTTCAGAATGTCCACTAGGTGCAGTAATACACAATCAAAGTCTCTTCTGAAATGATATGGTTGCTTTAATATCAATGACCTCTTGCAGCAAATCATTCCATATCATGAAAAAAACAGTTTCTCAGCTTGGTAATGTTAGTCATCTTTGACGTGTTTAAAAAGTTACTAAAGCACATGGATTTCTCTTATGCAATGTGTGGAAAAGCCTGATATTAATGTTTAATACTGTTCATTGTGATGTTCATCAGTATCGGCGTCTTAAATTTTATGTTGTAAATTTTATACTGTATGTTTTGATTAACGTTTTGGCTACACGTAAGCCGCACTGCCCTGTGTTAACCATTTATTCCACATAACTGTTTTTATGTTCTTTCAGCTCTTTTTATGTTTCGCTTTTATGATGTGGAATTTTAAATAAATAAATAAAAAATGTATCTCTGACAGTGTTCCAGCATTGAGTCCCATACATGATAATCCATTAGCATATTAATATGGTTTATTTTCTGTTATTGCGACATCAGAATCTCAGTTTAATTACTTGTTCACTTAGAAAAATGTACTTATAAGTTCGAATAGCTGTAATTTTCAAACAAACACAAATATTGTAATGAAATTTGCTGCATATGTGGCCTCAATCCTCCCCTGTAAATCCAATAAATTTTGTGATAAAATCTATAACACATATGGAGTTAATAAATGTTTCCTAAGAAATTGTTTTTTATTGGCACGCCATGTATATACAGTTATTGTTGCTATTTAGTATTGTATATGATTGCTGTACTTCAGCAAGTCAACCAAAAAGCTTGTGGATGTTGTGGCTGTGCACATGTTGCAAAACAAAAGTGAAGTTTTCTGCCTGCTAAGAAAGAATTGTTGATGATTAAAGCAAACATGCAAATATGAGGCCATTTGTGATGGATACTGATGTTATTTTCTACCAGCACCATGTCATTTCACCAGCTTTGATGCTACTTGGAGCAGGTTACTTGTTGTATGAATCGAGTGTATGACAGCTATTTCACTTGTGTTGCTGGTGAATTTTATACAAGGTGGCCCATTGATTAATGTGAGACAATAAGGTGCTACTGAAATGTTGCAAGTAACTTTGCCAGATGTTGATCAATGTTCAAAAGTTTTCACTGAAGATAAAACAAATAATACAGTCATCATTAAAGATCCCACCATATGTTAAAAAAATACCTAAAATTTGTATATTTATTTGGCATATTTGTGACTTAATTATCAGAAATAGATTGTTTTTGCATCATCCTGCATTGTAATAAATTATAAGATTGCAAAACCTACACTGTTGGATGAGCATTATTACAGGCATACAGCATGTAACAGTGCCACCCCCAGCAAACTACAGAGGTTTTCTTGGATATCACTGGATGGAAATAAAATATCTATTAAAACTGTTACTTACTTACTTTGATAATACTTACAGTTGACAGGCTGTATAATCGGTCAGCTGAAAATGCCATAACATCTAATGTTTATCAAGTGACCTTTTGCAGATTTTTACTGATTTTAGCTCGTTAACAGTTGATTCCATCTATTAACAATGTACGAAGTTCTGTTTCACTGTTTGCACAGTTTAAAACTGTTTTAGTCACTGTCCTCTGTTGTGTGTTCTGTGTGCTGTAGTAACCAAGCCCTCTGCCTTTGCAGTGGCTGCAGTGAAACGACGGAAACGCCGGGTTCCTGTTGTTCATGATATGACTGAACCCGACACTCAGCCGATGAGTTCTGACGACTATGCTGCTTCATCTGCAGATATTTCGAGTTCTTCTTCATCGTATGAAGATATTGCTGCATCATGCGAGCAACATGTTATCAATGAAGACCACGGCAATGGCTCTTTTTTCTGGATTCCCGGTTTGGTGCCGTTGAGTGATGGATTTGAGACCACCATGGATTCGAAGGATTCACCGACAGATTCTTGTCCAGTGTCGCTAGTTGTGCAGAAGCTACACTCGAGAAAGTGTAGCAGTGATTCTGCCCTTGTACTTCTGGACTCTCATGCTCTGGCTGATGAAACTTACCTGATACAGGGCAGCGATGATGCATTCATGGCAGCTGGCAAAGTTGAAGACCACCGATCAGACACACAAGTCGCTGTTGGCTTGGGTCTTGAAGGCAGTCAGGAAGTTCAGGAGCAGTCTGTGCAAAGTGAAAGTCTTTCATCGATGATATTGTCTGATGGATACACAGTTGATGGATGTGTTGAGAATGCGAGCAGAGAAGATGGTAATTATAACGTAAAAGTCTCCGAACAATCTGGCATCGAGAGTCTGGTGGCTGCGGAGGTACAGTGTGATGATTATGATGGAGTAGAAGTTTGTACAAAATATGAAGAAGTTGTGAAGGAGGACCTGTTGTCAGTAACTGACCAGAAACTGCAGGAAGATGAATTATCACGTGAGTTTCTGTCTTTGCATGAAAATTGCCAAACAGGTGGTATTGATGATGATGATGATTCTTATTTGCATGTTTCGGGGCCAAGTAGTCAAAGATTTGGATCAATGACAAATGATGGAACAGTAAGCCTGTCATTATCACAATTAAATCTGCAGTGTTCTTGTGACGTGCACATTGCAGAAGACATCTCCGTGCCTCATCAAGGAAGTCCAGTTGACTGTGGCAGTTTTAGAAGAAGAACATTGAGTTTGCCTAGCCTGACGTTGGTTTCTGCTGAAGCTAGTCCAAATATGCAACAGACGCTGTACAGTGAGTGGCGGAACCAGTGTGGTGAAATGGACCCACTGGGAACAAGCACCATTTCTGTGATCTATCCACGTTGGTCGTCTGATGAGAACATGTGTATTTCAGTGAATGGACAATATCCAGCTCTTCCAGTTGCGGAAACATTGGTTGTTGAGAGCTTACGTGACACAGATGTGACAGTAATTTCTGGAGGTGCAGTTTCTGTATGTGGAGTACATGCAGGTCTAAGTGGACATCAGACTGAAAGTTACGAATCAGAACATTACGAAGAACAGCAGAGAAAGCCGTATGCCACAGTGTGGCTGCAAGATGATGCTGAACAGCTGAGTTTGCCAGGTGTAACTAGTCTGAGCCATATTACAGATACTCGGAGAGTGACTGATGATATATCAGGTTTGCATCCAGAGCTGCACATACAGGAAGAAGTTAAAGAAATCAAAGCTTCTGGATGCTGTGCATCTAATGATCAGCTGAAGCAGGAAACATACACCGATTGTCACCATTTGGTTAGAGTCTCGGACATTGCTGATGGATGTGACAAAGTGCAGTCATCTGTTATGTTGATAGATGAAAAATTGCCTGAGGACAATTTACAGGTTTCTTCAAGACCCAGTGATGTAGGAATCCATTGTAAACTGATGGAAAACTCATCTGGATCAGATAAGAAAGGGTCCAGTGCAAGTCCTGCATGGTGGAGTGAACCTGAAGATAAAGAGGATCATCATCTCGGAGTAGAAGCTAATAGCGATGTTGGAGATGGAGGTGGTGATGATGTGACGTACAGTGTTGAGCAGCTGCTGCAACTTGCAGACGTAGGTGGTATTAGTTTTACTGTTAATTATGATAGCATTGACGCCAGCAAGTCTGAGAATGAGACTCACCGTGTGGCAGAAATCCTCTCATATAAGTCAGAAATGCCGGCGGAACTTGATGACATGACCGCACATGAAGAAGTGTCAGCGACTGTATGCATGAATGCATACGCGATGCCAAGCAACAAGTCACTATATGCACCCACAGAGGTTCCAGGTCTTGTTGAGATGGCACAAGATGTGCCGCAGTTGGCAGTCAGTGAATTTGTTGGTGTGGCTGAAGAGCAGAGAACTACAGACAGTTGTGCCACTGAAATTACACTGGACAGAGCTGTTACTACACAAGTTGATGATGGCAAAATGCCACAGTCAGGAATTAGTGAAGCAAACCAGAGATTAGTAATCAGAAATATTGATCCCCTTGATCTTCCCATGGACAACCAGCAGTCGACATTCAAGTTTTATGACAGAGCTGGATCGCATGATACATATGTAAGAGAGATTGATGACTGGATAGATGCACACACAGGTCCTGAAGAAACACTGGTGACCATGCATAGTGGAACTACTGTTGAAGTAGTTGGCACAGATGAGCAGGCTCTTCCAAGTAACAGTGATAGAGTATGTCATGTGGACGTGGAGGCAAGTGTTGCTACGGGAAATGTGAAAAGCCAGCTACAATTTGGATCTGAGAACATAGCACATCTGTCAGTCACAGAAGAGAAAGATGCCAGAGAAGAGAGCGAAAGCTCTGAAACTCCAGCATCTATATGGGGAGTGTCTGCTAATGATTCATTCAGTAATATGTTGGATGTAAAATCGAGAGACACTGGTGCAGCTGATAAGGAAAACACGGATGGCCATCAGTTGGTGGCTTCGGTGACTGCCGATAGGCCTGTGAATGTTGTGAAGAGTGCTGCTGTTGAAGTGCAGAGTGGAATCAATGCTGGTGATGATGAGTGTGTCCACAGTCCTGGCGATGCAGTGTCACCAGAATCTTTGAGACTAGACAGTCATTTACTTCCGCACCAGTTACTGATGACTGTTGCCGACGAAACCATTAGAGAAGCAGTGCTGGAAGCTCAAGATAGCTGTGAGCACTTGGACTCAGAGTCATATAAAGGTGAAGTAGGTAACACTGAACCAGGGAAGCCTTCGGATGTGACTGGAAGTGCTGAAGTTCATTTCATGGATGAGAATGACATTGCAGTGCTGGAGTGGACTGACTCGTCTTTGCAAGTCTATTCCGTGAACCATTTGCACGTGACCGATGCACTTGAATATGAACAGCATCTGTTGAAAAACCATGAATCGTATAATCTGTCACCTACTTCAAAGGCAGCAGAAAACAGTTACCAATGTAACAGTGGCATTTCTCGATCATTTGAGGACTCCGTCCAGTATGAAAACTCACGTTCTTGTATTCATCCTTTGGGAATAGCTGAAGATGGCACAGCCATGACTGTGAGTGATGAAGGTTCTCTTAATTACTTAGTGAGTAGCGTGAATGATGAACATGGTGCAACCGACAGTGATAGATGCACGCATCAGAATGTTGAATTACATGGACATGCCGATGTGCATAACGTGACTGTAGCTGACAATGATTTGGAGCAAATCAATGGGCCACATATTGATGTTCGTATGGATAACAGTGAAAACGCAGAGCCTTTGGAAGAATTATGTCACAGCAAACAGCAAGTGATTGCGGCTGATGATTTATCTGTATCATTCTCTCATTTGTCTGATGGAAGTACAGTTTCATCTGATCATTGGCAGGATATGATATGTAGTTCAGATAACAGTGGTATGAAAGAACCACTGAATGATAGTTGTCTGACCGTTTCGGACTTGGAGCCAGTCGCCAGTTCATTCGAGAGAGGACCAGAGATTGATGCTTCAGAGTCGGATGCAGTCTACAACAAAAGCACGGATGCTGTTGAGTTAGATACTGTGAATGTGGAGCTTGAAAATCAATCAACAGATGTTAATATTGAAAGTGTGGATCAGACAGCTGCAATTGAACATACTGCTGCAGTTGCTGTTCCCAAGTCTGCTGGTATTGATGCAGAACTGGATACAGTAGCAGTGTTTCCACTTGAGAATTCTGATGATTTCAATCACGATGTTGCAGACATCGGAAAAGATTTAGGTAGACTGAATGCTTCCGGTCCAAGCACTGCAGCAGATGTGGCTGGCAGTGCTATACCAGATGAAGATGTTATGCCAGTATTCGATGATCGTTGTGCAAGTTTGGGATCAAGTATGGTTTTTGATCACCGGAGTAAAGTAGCAGCTATCAAACCAGAAGAAAACCGAGAAGAAATTGGTCCAGATGCAAGTATGAAGGCTGTTGGGGACTGTAGTGTATTTGAAAATGAACAAGTATTGACTAACAAATCGGCATATGATTCTTCCATGACCTCTGTCATTTCTGCAACCAGTGGTGACAACAAGAGTCCAGGAGCATGTGATTCAGTAGAAAGCGACAGAATAACTGTTAGTACACAAAGTTCTTGTGATTTGATTACAGCTGTTGTTACGGCCAGCCAGAGTGTAGCCGAACCACTGAATACTTTAGTGGATGTCATGCTGAAAACAGAAACAGGAGGCAAGTATCAGCAGCATGAATTTTCCAGCAAACAAGAGTCTACAGTCTCAGTGACTGCACCTAAAGGTGATGCTGTGAGAGAAGCACCGCAGAAAGAGTGGGCAGTCGTTGAAGCTGGCGATCACAGCAGGCAGAAAGAACTTATACATCATGTGGAGTTCACAGCCAGAAAGCATGATGTTACTGTTAGCAGTAAAGCAAATCAGTCAGAGGTAAAGGCTGATAGGGAGTCAGTAAGCAGAGAGTTGGAGCTGGCTGATGCTGTAAGGAACGAGCCAGTGTTTGTTGCAAGTACAGAAGTTGAAGATGTATCTGTTCATATCACTCATGTTGGTGACAGCAGTGACTTCAACACTCAACTGGAGCAACAGCTGAATATTACGGAGGCAAATGTGCCATTCGTGACTGCAGAATCCTTGTTGGAATCAGTGGCAAACAAGCCAGCAGTTCGCGAAGAATGTCATCGGTTGTTGTATCGTGATGTTATTGAAGCGCAGGAAAACAGCAGTCCAGTTGATGATCAGCGGACAGGTAGTCAGCTGTTTGATGAGTCTGATTTGCTGGTGGATATCATCGTAACGAGTGTCGGTGGCAATGCAGATCACTTGCCTTGTACAGATGCTGAGCCGTCAGTCGATGGTCAAGCTGCCGTTACTCAGTTTTCTGCTGCCGACCTTTGGCAGAATGATGCATCACTGAGAATAATCCCAGAGTCTTCAGTACAGACAACTATACAGACAACTGTTGTTGCTCACAAAGAAGATGGTGTGAAACCTGACATTGAGAGTCGGCACACACAAACTTTACCTCAGTGCCGAGATGTTGAGTGCCGTGGAGGTGGCACAATTGATGACACATTAACAGTCTCCAATTTGCATGCTATTTCTGTGGATGGAGATGGAAAAGTGAGTGATGTCTTGTTTTCCAGTGCTGCTGAAGGAATAATTTTCAGTGCCATTACTGAGAATTCTGATCGGGAGAGGTATGTGATGCTGGATTTGGATGCTGGTGTGGTACAACAGGTGAACCAACAAGCATCCAATGTGATGGAAACTCATTTCAGACTAAAATCTGCTGAAGCACAGGTAGATCATCTCATAGGCAGTGGTGGTGGTGTTGATGCTTCACTGTTCAGCACTATTGATCAGGCGCTGTCGTTGCCAGTCAGTGATCTCAGTAACTCCGTTGAAGAAATTTTGTATGAAATGGATTCTCCTGTGATGATGGATGTCGATACTGCTGATGATGGCAAAATTGTTCCTGGTGGCATAGATGGAGATAGAAACATATCCGCCATGGCTGACACAACAGCAGTGCCTGCTGCTAGCAGTACAAATTCTGGATTGAAGACTTGTACAACTAGAGATGTAGTGAGTTTGGTGGCCCAGTTGCAAGATGAATGTGAAAGTGACGATGCTAGAGATAGCAGTGATCTAGCAACAGTCAAGACACATGTTGACAGTGATGGTGATGGTTTTAGTGGCGGAACTTTGCCGAGTGTTAAGTCAGACATGGCTAGTATGTTGGAGTCTGTCAGTGTAGCTGAGCCACTGAAAGTGGTTGAATCGTTGAGTTGCTTGGAAGTTAAACATTCAAGTGACAGTGGGAGTGTTTCACACTGTGATGCTGTGGAACAGTTACTGGCAGTCACTGACACCAGCTTAGCAGCTGCATGCACAAACACGGATAGTCTGGTTACAGCTTTCACAGCAGAAGCAGAAAATGAGACTAATTTCGCACTGAGTAGCACTGCTGCTGCAGTTCTGCATGATGCTGCTGCCACTGCTGACTCTGTTAAATATTCTGGATTACGAGGCAAAATAAATATCGCAGAGTCTGTTGTAACTGGTCTAACATTGTCTGCTGAGGATGTGTCTGATCAAACAGTAAGCACATTCACTGCAGCTGGCGGAGTAAGAGAGACTGAAGAATGCACAAGTACAGTTAAACAAAATGCTGCTGCATACTCTGATGTCAGTCTTACTCAGACCAGTGCCTTGCTGGGATTACCCGACAGCGACGTAAGTCGTCTAGTTGGCACTTTGTCCATTAGTGACAGCAAGATTGGAGCAAATCCCAGAGCAGATTCATTGGATTTCAGAGTGGAAAAGTTGGCAGAAGATGTGAATATAGTGAGCATTTGCTGTCATCATTCTGCTGTAGATAAGGATGATGATAATGGATATAAACATTTACAAGAAGTAATCCATGTTGAGCATGGTGCTAGAGGCTACATCCACGGTGGTGTCAGTGAGTGCAAGAATGATACATCAGAAATTGCTGCTGGAGTAAATCATGTCGGCAGTGTTTGCACAGCTGTAAGCATGCCTTGTGTAGCAGATAATGATGTCAGTGACGAGAAGAGGTATTCTGGTGTTTCTGAACAAGAGCCAGCAGAGGACAATGCAGTCAATGCTAAACAGGCGGAATTTAGTGGTGAAAATTTTATGTTGATTACTGCATCTAGTGATGCAGATAATGAGGCTGATCACCAAGATACTCAAACTGTTGCAGAGAAAAGGACTGCTAATGGTAAAGAAACTATCACCAAGAAATGTGCAGTTGAGAAATATCAAGACATGTCATTTCGTGTTGTCGCCTCTGCACCAGTGAGAAGACCAGGTGATGGTAGTGTGGGTCAGAACATTGCTGCAGGTGAGAAGGTATCAGCCAGCACAAGTAATGCTGCAGTCATTGTTGAGCAAAACTCAAGTGAAGTGACTGTCGATAAAACTGCAGAAGCAAGTGAATTTGAACAGAAATCACTTCAGCGTGTGAGTGATGCCAGTGCCTATGTAGTTACCACAGCATTGTACCCAAGTGAAGAAACTTCAGATGTTAGAAACAGTATCTCTGATGATGTGCCTTCGGTAACAATGAGAATTGAACCTGTGGCTGCTGACTTTGATGCACATTACGCCATCGTTATTAGTGGAGTCACACTGAATAGTCCAGTTGCTGTGCCAGTTGATAGGAGTTTTGAGCTGACAGTGTCAGACTTAGAAACAAGAGCACTATCTCATGACAGTCATGTGGAAAGTGGATCATCTCTTAATTTACTAAACAACCCTGCCGAGAGTTTGTTTTGTGATAATCTCGACTCGAGTTTTGTTGGTTACAATTCTGCTGCTGGCACTCAGGACTATACTGCATTGCTGGATGATAGTCACAAGGTTGCTGATAAGGTGGCTGTGTCCGTGATAAATGAGAACAATAATGCAGCAGCGGCAGCAGATAAAACAACTGTTTCCAATCAGCAAGCTACTACTAATGACAGTGACAGTGACAGCATAGTAGCTAGAATCACAGATGCAACAATTGTACAAAATTTGGTGAAGAAGAATATTTCTGATAATGAACAAGATGTGAGGTATCTTCCTGCTGTAGATGATAACGAAGCCAGTATTGTTCATCTGCAATGGTCACTGACTGATGGTACAACTGCTTCCAGTCAAGCCATGCCATGTGTGATATATTCTGCTGAAACACATGCTGTTCATAATGTGTGTGATCCTGATGAGACTGCATTGACCACCATTGTGGACATACCTGACCACTTTTTATATGCAAGGCAAACATGCCAAGATGATCAGCAGGTTACTGGCAAGTCTGTAGACAGTAACGTACAGAAACCTGGAACTGGTCTTGCCACATCCATAGCTGACGGTGCAGTCGGTGAATCACAGACATCCGATGAAAATCATGTATTGTTTTGTCATGATCTGACACTCTCGTCTTTAGTAGATGCTCACGCTGGATCACTTCCTGATGACTCGTGTATCCAGTCTCTGGTATCTTTGCCGAATAAACTTTGTCCTATTGAGACCAAGATTACAGATGCTGCTTTGGGATATTTGTCAGAGACGGTGACTGATCAGACGTATGTCAGTTATTGTCAAGAGAATCAAAGAAATTTGTCATACATGGAGAAGAAAGAAAGTGATGTAGAACAGATGTTGAGATGGAACAAGACACCCGCTTGTGCAAGTGATGAGTTAGATGTACCCGTGACAGAAGCTGTCACTGTCGGTACAGTTTCCACTCTTAGTGTCGTCAAGACTGATATAAAGTCACCTGCTGATGAGGAAAACAGCAGCTGGCCATCTCCAGTGGTTGTCACTGATGCAAAGTTGCACCAGACATTTGGCCATTCTGGAGTCCTAGATGACTGTAAGTATGGAATGGTCCAAGGTCCACAAGATGGACATAGAATGACAGATGACATGGCAACTGCAGTGAATGATGCAGCATTGCCTCCTGGCAAAAATCACTGTGCTTATTTACAAATTGTAGATACTCAAGATCAAAACAATGAAGATGACGGAATCTGTGCAGTTCAAGCTGAATTTGGCAAAAGAATTTCCGTTGTGGACAAGGTCAGTCAAGAACTATCGGGTTTCTGTGAAAATGTTGATGCTTATAAAGATATAGACAGTATACAGACCCCTGCTGTAGCTAAAGCTTTACCCACAGATAACATGTTTCTGCCTATGAATGATCTCATAACAAATGTAAGCAACACCTCTGTAGAAGAGGTGGCTGCAGCTGACGTGCAAAAGTTGGCATTTTGTGATTCAGCAGACATTAGTAGTTGTGATGATACTTCATACTTTCACTTTAGAGAGAGTAATTACATGGATGAGAAAAACACAGCATCTGCAGGCATGGATATGTCCATTGTACAGAAAACCAGTATGGTGAATTTCATTGATAAGAGTGCTGACATGATGTCTACAACTGTAATGGACCATGCTCCAAATTTAGACTTACGTGCAAATGATGGCTGTGCATATGTTTGTGCTGGAACATCAGTAAATGTTGATGTGCCTGTCGTAGTTGCTGATTCCCAAACGAGAGAGACAAGGAGAAGCAGCTCTTGTGCTGAGATGATGGCGGCAGAAAATAGTCAGAGTGTACCAGTTCTGAAAGTTGGGTCTACTCCTCGCGCTGATCACAGTCAACTCAACGGTGACATGATAGCGCAGAGGTTAGATGACAGTGAAGACAGTGGCAGACTAATGTACAGTCAAATACAGCCACATCAGACAGTCTCCCATCCAGCATCATCTGAAAATGTAAGAACCGGTAGCAAGCATGCATCTGTAAACAGCGGAGCACAGCATCACTCGTCATCATCCAGCCAGATGTTTGCAGACTGTTTGCCAGTACGGGCAAAATCTGTAGACTGCAGAGTGCAAAATCCACGAGGTTCAAACTCGAAGACGAGAGCTGCCGAACTCACTGATACTGAGGTGCTAGGCATTGATCTTGAACCTGAAAGACAGTGCAACAACGTTGAGTCCCGATTACAGCCGTCAGCTGATGTTGAGATCATCACGAGTGGCCACTCAGCCGTTGGCTTTCATCGGGAAACGGACTTTCAGTATCAGTCGATCGGTCTGCAGCCGGTTGGTACTCAGCGACTACAGATCAGTCCTGGTCCAGTACAGGTGCTTCGCGACGAGGTGGCCGAGCAGTATCCCAAGAGTTTTTGGCATAGTGCTGTTGATATTGAAATCAGACCGCAAACTGGAGACGACTCACGCAGGATTACGGATGAAACCAGAACATGCAAAGTAACTGGTGAAAATGACACTGTCATTCATAGAGAAGAGAAAGACTGTGTCATGGTCACCCAGCAGAATTGGCGTCCAGATCTGTTCGGAGTTATGAATGCTGCTACCAGTAGAGAAACAGCTGGACGACGCTTCACAGTAGGTGGTGAATCATGTGTATTTAATGATAATCTTGTTGAAACTTTTCAGAGGTCTGTCAGAAATCCTGAGCATCGCAGTGTAACACCAAACTGCGAAAGCTTACCAGATGGTGGCACCACTTCACAGCAGTGCCCTGCATCACACCACCATATTGGCAGGTCTCAGATTTATGATCTTGATGGATTTGACTTATTTCGCTGCAAATCAGTGGAAAATATCGACTTTGAAGATGTTGAACCGGAAAATCGGCTTGTGCGTTCGTATTCTGACATGAGCATCGTATCTCCTCGTAGAAGCTGTCGCCACCAGCGGAGAAGATATCTGGTACAACCCACATTGGCCAGCTCAGGCTTGTCAAAGAGCGACCAGGAACTGTTGGGCAGCACAAGCACACTTTTTGAAGACCTATTGCCAAACTTCAAAGATCTTCCCTTCTTTTTGTCATTCAGTGACACCGATACAGATACCGATGAGGATAAACTGATTAGAGGTGAGTTTGGACAGATTGATTTTCTGCCATGGTATCATGACTTACCATCTACTCCAGGAAATGATGCATACGGCAAGAACTCTGATCATTGTGGGCATAATACTGCAGCAACATTTACGAGATCTCATATTGCCAGCAAAACTGCATATTATGATGCTTCAAGGATGCATCATAAGGATAATGAGAACATGTTTGGCATACCGTTTCTTCAGGTAACAGCTGAGACAGATTGTAGTCAACCATTGGCAAATGAATCCACAAATTCCAGAGGTGCAGCACATAATGAAGTCAGTGATGATATGATGGACAGGTCACAGTCAATGGACAGTATAACGTATGTGTTTGTTGGACATGATGACAACAGCCTCAAAGCAGTCGGAGATAACCGGTGTGGCATGATCTATTTTTCGTCCGAGCCACTGTCCTATCCCAGTGAAGATTCTGTGGACACACAGCATCGCATGCCAGTACATTCACATGTGAATGGTAAGCTTATGGAGTCTTCTTCAGATAACTGCTTGTTGTCAACCAACACCGAATGTCTGACTCCAGTCCAACGATCACTGTCGTATACTGGTGTGAACAACAGGGTTGCTGATAGTGATAGATATTCTGGTGACCTCAGTTCAAATATGGCAGTTGGACATCAGCAGATGCCCACCTCTGTATTCAGATATAGTGAGCCTAGTACACAAACACTACGTGAATTAAGATCGTTATTGTTAGCATCTTCTAGTGAGAGCACTGTTCAGGCAGATGAGACTCTGCATGAAACATATGCCACAGAGCCTTTCTTGTCACTTCCGTGTTTCGGAAAAAGTCAGATAGAGGCAGAAACCCAAACACGTCAAAATCACCAGCTTCATCGTAGTGACAATGGAAATGTTCTTCGTCTCAGTTCTGGCAGTGATGGTTCTGATAAAATTTGCATGTCTTCTCTGTGTGATGACAAGTCTATACCAGGAGTGCTAAGTGAAAGTGGTCAGGAGGTGGATACACTGGAGGTTGCAGCAGCTGCAGCTGCCGAGTGTAGTGTGAGATATACTGGGCAGGAGGATGCACTTCCAGTGGATGAGTCTCTGCTATGTAACGAGCAGTTGAAAACTGATGCTTGTAACCAGATGGCATTGTCTGTTGAATCTGTCAGTCGCGAAACTATGAAGAAGACCCACACCATTCAAAACTTGACACATCATGACAAATCAGCAAAGATTTATAGTGCTCTGTCTCTTCCCTCCAGGACGGATGACCAAACCTTGTTGTCAGCTGAACCATCTTTGCATTTGTCGTCTGGCCGAACTGTTGAAACTCAAACTTATCCTGAGATGCAAGTTACTGAAACGCAAAATTCAAACAAATTGAAGACGTGTGGAACACAGACAGCATTCTGTAATGATGTGAAAAGTGTAGATCACATTGACGCACATTTGATTGTTCCATTAACTGATTCTGGTTGTGCATTAAGCCGAGACATGCACACTTCACCAAGTAATGGGCCAAGAAGTGAATGTTTGTCACCTACATTCTTTGAAAATGGTGTCGTTAGTTGTCAACTAATGATGTCGGCTGCCAGCAGTATGCCCAGTACGACCATGTCGCATTCCAGTTTCGAGAATAACTTGCACCCAGTTGTTGATCTACATTCTGGTTTCTGTATAACTGATCGGTCCATGGCAAGTGCTACTAGTACTGCGGCTGACCAGTTGCAGACTGTCTTATCACCAGAACCAGAATTTCATGCCACTAACACTGCAGACATGTGGAGTGGACGTCCACCGGAAAGGCCGTCAAACACAAGAATCACCACTAATTTGTCATCTTCCCGAACTCTGTCACTGGATCGTGATTTACACGAACAGACAGCTCAAGTATCTCGAGGTGGTAGCAGCTCAGAGGTGCATTCACTGCTGCCTAGAGAAGGATTACCGTCATCTGGCATTGAGTTGGCAGGGTACCATAAAATTGTTCATGACAACCCTTCTGTTACCAGTACTGTTATCACATATCCTCACTTGGTGGCTTCTGGTATTCAGAGTACTCGATCGTCCGTTAATGAAGGAAGATTGCTAGCAGTGAAGACATCACGTGGAAGCTTGCAGCATTCTGCCACAATTAACGAATCAGATAAACGTGACTCACATAGCAGCATCTTACATCATCAACACAGAACTGCTGACAAACTGGATGTCTATCATGTCGGAAGTAGACCATTAGGTTCTACTCCCAGATATACTCTGTCGCCTGCATTTAGCAGTGATCTGGAAATGCTCAGAACCCAAGAGTCTCAAGGAAATGGAACTCCCGAAGGTATGAGTAACTTAAAGGCTGATGAAATTCTAGAGAAGTACAGAATGAAAAGGGCTGCAGATGCATACCACAGTGATCATGTGGGAAATGTTAGCAATGCCTCTTCTCCACGGTATGGTAATTGTGCACATCTTTCACAGTCGGCTGTCCATTCACACTCATCGTCATACAGCCACGTAAATGATTCCGGCATTGTTGACAGCCAGCATAGTCTGTCTCCACTGACAAGGACAGTGTTGGGATACAGCGAAACAAGGTGTGACAAACCAGCTGCCACAGAACCCGGCAGAACAGCAACTGCTGGATGGGATGCAGAACTGGAAAGACTTCACCGAGAACGGCAGCTGATTGTTGACTTGCTCACTCGTGAAGTTGTACCATCTAGAATCCAGGTGGAATTAGCGGAATCTCATCTCAGCTACCTCATGGGCCAGATGGATGCACGGTTGCAGCAGATCAGTGGGCCGCTAGTACCACAGCATCCTCGTTCGCATGGAGTAGATTTTCGTGCATTTTGCCGCGCAAGGCTTGAGGCATCCAAGAAGCACATAGAGGCACAGATTCAGCGTCTGGAAACAGTCGGAAAAAAGGCTTGCATGAAGCCAGCTGGACTAGCTGCAAATTTAGACAGTCGTGCGCAGACAGATCTGGCTGCAGATGCTACAGTGCATCATTATTCAACAGATTCGCCTGACTCACATTCTCGTTCAACTACTTGGTCTCCAAGTCAGCGAGAACAGTTTCTTTTAGGTATAAGACGACAGATAGTGTCAGCAACGACGTCACAGCCAGTAACACCAGTCCACACTGGCAGTCGATGGCACTCTCAGAATTTCCAACGTTCTTGGCCTAACAGAGGGCTTTTGTCTGCACACTTGTCTTTCCGCAACCTCGCTCCAGATGATTCCGTACATGACGAGGAACGTGAATGCTGTCCGTCATCTTGGACGGCCACACCCACTTCATCTTTGCAACATCTCAGCCACCGACGACACAGTACTGTAGCGTCATCATTCAACGATGAAATCGATTCATTGCTGATGGAGTGTCAAGAAGCTCGTCGGCGATCTAGAGTCGAGATTGCCCGAGCCATGGACACACTACGGCGGACTTCTCCAGCTTGGACAAGTTCACCACCTAGCTCATGCAGGTATATCATGACAGCATACAACACCCTATATAACTGATAATTTTTATTTGTGATACTGTACTATACTATTGTTGTTGCCATTTGTCTGTCTGTTACAAGCCAAAGTTTTATCAAAATCGCTAAAAATATTATGCATATGATTACAGCTGCAAGAAATCAAGGTAAAAAATCCATAAAATCACTAGTTCTTTGGAAAAATTGGGGGAAAATGATGGTAATTAATCAAAAGTGTTCATAGTTATTTATTTTTTTTTAAATCACTGTTTGGCTGCATTTTAAATGCAAATAACTAAAAGTAGTATAAAACTGAGTCATGCCATGTCATTGCATCCATGTAAAATTAAAAGACACTGTAAATGGGAACAATTTGTCAAATGGCAAAAAATCTGCTGAAAGTGATGTAAAGTAATAAACTGGAAAGGGTGCCAAATAATAACAATGGTCAAAGTATTTTGCCAAAAGGGCAGATTACAGCAGCATACCGATGGGCAGAAAATGTGGTCAGAGCCAGATGATGGTTTTTAAAATTTAAATTTGGTATGTAAAGTAATGATGGCAGTTACTAGCCTTTTTGGTCATCTGCACTTCTCTAACCAATAGTATCTTTATTCTCCCAAGTTTTCATTAAAATCTGCCCATAATTTTTAGGTTTATTCTCTTCACAAAGAAACAAATACTGCATCAGAACTGTACCTCTGCCAAGCTGTGGCAGTGATAACTATATTGTTTACATCTAAACTGAATTTTGGAAAACTTGAAGCCATAGCAGAACTATATTTTAACCTATATTGTTCACATCACTGTGTGATGCAGAACTGTTAGCAGTGTACAGCATTTGTTTTATTTATTTGGTGTCATTATCTTTACTTTATATTATAATGCTGTGCTGTGTAGCAGGTTTAATTGCTTTTGTCGTAATGTTTGGATGCCTGTATTTTGTAGGCTATAGCCAGAAAGTTAATTAATCATGTTAAAGTATTAGTATATGTGTATGTAGGCAACTTTCATTCAGTTCATTGAACCTCTCTGATCATGACCGTGACAAATTATTTCCATCTGGAGTGAGTTTGTCATCACATCAGCCGTATGGTCACGACTCGTCATCTTCTAAGGGACTGAACAGCTGGCAGCGTGGTATTACCGAGAATGTTCATGCATCTTCATTTGAGACACTGAATGATGTGGACACTCGATGGCACCACTCGTTAAATGATGGCAGCAATACAAGACATGCTCGTGATTCCGGGTTTTACTCCGACCGGTTGGCACCTACCACAGCTGGCACTGTACCAGTGCAGTCAGCTGTAAGGGAACCGAATGCAGTCTTTTTAAGACATTCCAACCTGCACAATTCGTCCGACTTTCTCTCGTCACGTTCTTCAAACTTTGATTGCACATTCAGTGACTAACTGTTTGAGATCTATATAAATGGGGCAAGTTGTTGAAGAATGTTCAGAAGCAGGAGTCTGCAAATGACAGCTAAGCTAGTTGGTCATGTGGCATGTCGGTGTCAATCGGAAAATTCAGTCTGGTTGCATAATTATACGTTGTTAACTAATTTTAAGATGCACTTGCTTCGACTGAGTATTATACATGTGTATTTGAGGTAATTCATCTCAGTTAGCTGCCATGTTAATGTTAATTTTTTCTTAATTATTTTGTTAACAACTATTCCACCGCATTGTTACTACTCTAAAGAGCTGGTCATTATCTTATGTGTGGTGTCCGTCCCATCTGATTTATTGCTGTTGCGGTATATTTCCGTCTCATTGCTTCATTTTAATTATGACGAAGCGACGACTAGATTTCATGCTATTGCAGTCATGCATTTTACCGTTAGTTAAGTCGTCCATTATGGTTCCATATTGAACTGTTTTACTCGGATTTTTTAACTGCTGTTTAGTACTGATGTGTTGTCAACAGTACCACTTTTGTGCCTTCATGAGTGCTTTAACTGTTACAGCCATTGCGAGCTTTCTCTTAATCACAATAAATTATGGATCATAGGACCCCCCAGTATGTGATAGTCATACTGGGTTTTTGGTAGGTTTAAAGCTTTAGTGATATAACGTATGTCTTCATAAGTGGTAATTATGATACGATTTGGCTGTGATAAAAACTGATCTATTACTACATCTTTGCAGCACAACTGTGCAAAATGTACAGCATGGCATTAGCATTTCTTGTCAAGTATTTAATTATACTACAGAACCAGTTTTTATACCTACAGTTGCCTTTGGTATTATCATTATTTGTCGGTGACCATATGTGCCTCACAACAATAACTGCCGTGTTTCGCTGATTGCTGTAACTGTTTGCAGGAAAACTGATTTGTATATTTCGTGGTTTGTTTGTATATAATTGGTGTTTTTTTGTGAAGTCCCTGTAGAATAATGTATGCTATTCACTTTTAGTTTATGACACATCGTTAGTGACATCAAATATGGACCACGAGTTTATTGATGAAGCCGTGTAAATATGTTGTTACTAGTCAGTGGTGACGGAACATGAACTGAGCATATAACTAGTCTGTAGCTAGCTAGTCCTGTGCACCATAAAGTAATGTATATCTTACAGTGTTATGTTTTTACTTCCTCTGGAAAACTTTGGAAAATTTAGATCTTTTAGTTGGTGCTAATTTTTTTAACGAGTGCATTATTGTCACTTGTCACCAGAGGGCAACACTTGGTATGTTTGTTTTGTGCAGTATTATAGGCGTATTTTTCGCGTGTTGTAGTTTTATTGCTGTATTTTGTGTTGCTTTTTTCATTGCACTGGAAATGTTTTGGTCGGCTTTTTTCTTATGTTAAATCTCATACTCCACAAAATATTCTAACATTTGTAACAACGATGCTTATTTACAGTAATGACAATATGCAATGTATCTATTTGCCAATGGAACCCCACCACACGCTGCAGATAACGTCTTCATTCATTGTGACCAGCATGATCACCTGCTTTAACTGATAAGTGATGTGGAACTTCCTAGTTTGCTCCTACACGGCTCCCCTACAAATTTTGTAACGACTGGATTTGTATCTGTATTTATATATTGAGGGCCACATGTCTGGCATGAAGGTGACATTCTGATGCCATAGATTGCGACAGTGTAAACAAGAGGGCCTAGCTGTGGCTAGGATAGCGCGAGATGACCCCTCCCCTCTTCCACCAGAAATCACGGCATCATCCCATCCGACGATCCGGGTGAGGCGTTGTCAGTAAGTAGCAAAGACATTCATCTATCCAAGCATGCAAAGGTATCCGGGATCCATTGCACCCTGTGACCACAATGCACAAACGTCACAGACACACGGACAATGACATCATAGCATAAGCACGAGATGTATATATTTCATCTTGCGCTAAAAAGGCAGTGCTTGCACACTGTCCTGCTACAGCATCCACTTGTTACGTACATGTGGTGCCCTGTAGCATGTTAAATGTTCATTAAGATAACATAGGTATTGCCATAACTGGTACCATAGCCTACGTAGTTTATATGTGCCAACAGTCATTGAATTTTGTGGATACAGTCCTTGTTACAAGCATTAATGAAAGGTTGTGTTACTAAATTTGGCCCACCGTGTTTGCAAGTGCTGTTGCTACAAACACCATTATTGTGCAGGTGCAAATGATTTTGTTGCTGTTTTAAAGAAATCTTGTCTGTTGTCCCAAAGTGATCTGTCGTTTATTGAGCAGTATATTATACTCTGCACAGGTACTTTGCTGTGTAAATGTCGACATAATCGTGCACATATTGTGTTCTATAATTTTTATACAATACATATATTACAAGCTGCTCTTGGTGCCTTTGTATTCATATAGGTTACCTACTGTTGCTAGTGTGAAAGTCAGTTTTCAACATAGGCCATCTACACCAGTGACAACTATCAGTTATAATTTGCTTTATTATTACGAACAGGTGTTTTTTGGAAACCATCATCTATTAATGCTGCGACACACCTGGGTATTGCCGTAGTGTGGTGTGTGGCTTGTACCCAAGTGAAAAGATGCACTTTCTAGGTTTCTTGTTTCACCAGATGGTGCAGACTGCAGAAGCACTAATTACGTGATCTGGGAAAGTGATATGCCTTTCCATTACTTACTTACTGAGCAGTAACAGTTCTGCCCAAAAATTATCCAAATCCATTCATGTATGTTGAAGTTATAACAAGCCAAATGTGTGATATTTTTAGACTGAGTGATGGTGATTTTTATTATTATTATTATCATCATCATCATGAAATGTTATACAACGGCGTGGAAAAAAGGAATTAGAGGGAATTAACCAGAAGATATAAAGTTTATAAATTAATAAAGTCTTACCACTTAGCCTAACTAACCAACCAAGTTTTTGCGTGTATGGGATGCAGAGGATTGTAACAAGTGAAGGGAGAAAATATAGGGATCACCAAGCTAACTCAGATTCGCTTGTAAAATGAGCCAGATTATTGCTTCATGCTTGCAAAGTTAGCTGTTCTTGAAGAAAACGAGAATGTTATGGTCGACAACTTTAATTTTCTGATATAGATTGCTACTTCTGTTGAAGTCACCGTTAGTAAATACAACAGCCTTAGAATAGCTGCAGTTGGTAAACAGAATACCGGATAATTATAAAATTGCATCCCAGTGTTATGGTCATATGTCAACGTGTGAAGTTGCTGTAGTAAACGAGAGAAATAATACGGTAAATGAACGTTTACGAAAAAGTTGACGTGGTAGCGGTGGTAACTGTGGTATCCCGTTAGGAAGCCATCAGTAGTATTTTAGGCCCCTATGACGAGGCATCGGGTGTTGTGACTTGTGAGAGGGCACTGGAAAGCGGCAGATCTGTGTGCTGTGAGTCAGTCCGTGGCTCGGTAGTAGGCGCGATATGCAAACGGACGGAGAAGAACGTTGAGGCGGCTGCTGCTGATCGTCGACAGCGACCCGGCGTCGTTGGGCGACACACAGACGGAAGCCAAGCTGTCGCGGTCGGCGCCTCGGTCTCCGGCGACCGACAGACCCACCGAGCGAGCTGATGCGGCGCCGGCGCTGCAGCGGTCGTCGTCGTCGCCTCCTCCCACCAAGCCACTTCCGGCGTCGACACACTCGAGCACGGCGTGGCAGACGGCGGCGGCGCCGGCAGCGAAGACGAGGATCCAGGCGCGGACGACGAGGCACAGCCGGTCGGCGACGGCGACGGCCAGCGCCGCGCCGACGCTGTCCCACAGGTTGGCGTGCAGCAGAACCGAGTCGAGACGGTCGCGGTCGCCGAACAGCGACGACGGGTAGATGCCGTGCACGCCGGCACGGAGGACGCCCGCCGCGGCGCCGTTGACGAGGCACCAGAGCACGATCAGACCGGCGTCGTGGCCGGACGAGCCGGTCTGCCACGTGAGGCTGCCGGCGACGACGACGACGGTCGACAGCAGGGTGACGACGAC
>Ga0209782_1000106_pt1 | contig 34184 bp, 32 predicted proteins | sample WorMetmaBAHAMAS1_FD_187390 | JGI IMG/M metagenome (GOLD analysis project Ga0209782, IMG submission 187390) | Marine gutless worms symbiont microbial communities from Max Planck institute for Marine Microbiology, Germany - Inanidrilus... | ecosystem: Host-associated > Annelida > Digestive system...
ATCTTCGTCTCAGAAGCTCTCCCAGGAGAGCCCATCGGTATCCGAGAGATCGAAGACGGACACTGGCTGCTCTGCTTCGCCGATATCAACCTCGGGATCATCGACCGGAGAACACAGAAGTTCCAACGCTTCGGGCCGGGGCGGCCGCCCCGGCCCAAGGCACAACCAACCAAAACTGTCATGGATGTAACCGGTCTATAGTGTTAGGGATATATCCGCTTGCTCACCGGCACCCGAACCCCCTCATCCGGCCCTCCGGGCCACCTCCTGCCTTCGCCGAAGCGAAGCTCCGGCTTCGCGCAGGCAGGTCTCCCCCCGGGGGGAGAAGGGAATCAAAACCGCAGATACATCTGGTTGAAGCCGTTCAGGACCCGGTAGACCTGGGCGAATTGTTCCTGAAACGCCGCCGGGTCGGGGACCGGGTCCAGCGCCCGGCGGATCTGGTCCAGCGTTCGCTTTCCGTCCAGCGCCCGCAGCATGGCAGCCGCCAGCGGCGGCAGGGCGGCCTCGATCTTCATGCCGCCGGCATCCACCGTGATCTTGCCGCCGGACCCGATGGCACGTGCGATCGCCGGCGCCGGCACGTCGCGCATCACCGGGATCGCCTTCGCATCGTCCGGCCGGGCCACCGTATCGGCCGTGTTGGCGCCGTGCACCAGATAGGCGATGTGTTTGGTGATGTTGCCCGCCAGCAGCTCCGCGAAATGGCATCGCTCGAGCCAGCCGAGTCCCGCCACTGACGCCCGCAGGTCCGGGTCATGCAGATAGGTGTCCGGGTCATAGCGCGCGGGCTCGATCAACGCGGCGATCCTCAAGCCCGCCTCTTCCACAAGGCCGTTCAACGCCACCACGTCGTAGGCGCGGTCGGTAGAATGCAGCAACAGGTCGAAAAGACCGGCATCGGACAGCGTCTTGTGGTCTTCCACGAACGGGTTGCGCACCAGCCAGTTGGTGGGCGGCAGGTCGGCCAGCAACCGTTTCGCCGCCTCGACCCGGTCGGGGTTGGAACGCCCGGCGGCGATCATCTTCAACAACGCCTGGACATGGTAAACGCCGGTCCGCCCGGCCGCCCCATACAGCATCACCCCCATGCCGCCGTCGGGTGCCAGTGCATCGCGCAGCGCGGCGAACCCTGCGGCCGGGTCGTCCAGGTGGTGCAGCACGCCGCAGCAGTCGATGTAGTCGAACGGCCCCAGCTCCGCCGCGCGAAGGTCGCCGTGCCGGAACGAAACCGACGTCAGGCCCCGCGCCTTCGCCCGGGCCTCGGCGATTTCCCGGCTGGCGTCGGACAGGTCCAGATAGACGATCTCCGCCGGTGCGCCCACATCGGCAAGCTGCTGGGCCAGCATGATGGTCCCATCGCCGGTGCCGCCGCCGGCCACCAGTGCCCGGAACGGCCGGTCGAGATCCAGGCGTCCGGCGAACACACAGTGGTTGAGCTCCCACAGGTGGCTGGGCGAGCCCAGGCGCAGGCTCTTGGCTTCGTCGGCCGGATCCCGCGGCGGATAGGGATAGTCCTCGTACTGCTGCCGGATCGTGCCGGTGCTGTCGCCGGGCCCGCGCGCCATCTAGGCCGCGTCCCGCACCGAAAGCACGACCTTGCCCGTCGCCTGACACCCGGCCGGCATGGCCCTAGAAGGCGTGCGTGGGGCGGATCTCCCCGACCAGGATGTCGTTGCGGGTGTGCACATGGGGCCGGCCCAGATGCGCCAGCACGCCAGGGTCGATCCCGTCCAGGACGCCGATCTTGCGCAAGACGGCGGTCAGCATGACTTCCGCCGCGCGGCTGGCGCCGTCGTCGCATTTGAGCGCCACGCCCACGCCGTATTCCGGCACGGCGGCGCAATAGACCCCCTCCGCACCGGTTTTGCAGATCACCTTGCCCTTGGTCGCGGCCAGCATGTCGGTGCAGTAACGGCCCGAGCCGGCCACCATGAACGGCTCGTCGGCCATGGCCGTGGCGATCCGCCGGCAGACGTCGGCGCGCGCGTCGGACATGCGGTCGGCGGTGCCGAACTTGGCCATGCCCAGGGCGAGGTTCCCAATCGGCAGGGCCCAGGTGGGCACCGAGCAGCCGTCGATGCCGCAAGGTGCCTCGCTGAGGTCCACCTCGCACATGGATTCCAGCGTGCCCATCACATACTGCTGCACGGCGTGGTGCGACTTGATGTAGCCCTTGGTGGGCTTGCCCATGTGCGAGGCCAGCGTCAGAAAGCCCGTATGCTTGCCCGAGCAGTTGTTGTGCTCGGCCCCCGGCGAAACGCCCGCGCGCGCCAGGGCATGGGCCGCGTCGGCATTCATCGGCCATTGGGCGCCGCATTCCAAGTCGTGCGCGGAAAGCCCCAGACGGTCCAGCCAGGCCAGCACGGTTTCCACATGTCGCGGCTCGCCGCCGTGCGAGGCGCAGGACAGGGCCACCTCCGCATCGGACAGCGCGAAGGCGTCCGCGGCCCCCGACTCGATCAAGCCGATCGCCTGCAGGGGCTTGATGGCCGAGCGGGGATAGACAAGGGTGTCGACCGCACCCCAGTGGGCCTGGACGGTCCCGGTATCGTCCACGATGGCGACTGCGCCGCGGTGGCGGCTTTCCACCATCGGCCCGCGGGTCACTTCGACCAGGACGGGATTGGCCGGATCGTCCGGCAGCGCGACGCTGGCCTGCGTGCCGGCGTCCGGTCCCAGTGTGTTGCTCTCAGACATGCGTCCGTGACCGCCCTTGTGCCGTTGGAATGGGCGGTGACCTTGCCTTGCCGCGGCAACCGATGCAAGGTCGCTCACGCCATGAAGGGATATTTCGGGATCGGGGTCGAAGGCATTTCAAAGCCGATGAATGCGGGCAACCTGTTCCGCTCGGCCCATGCTTTCGGTGCCAGCTTCGTATTCGCTGTGGCGCCATCGGTGGACGTGAAGGCGATCTATCGGGCCGACACCTCCCAGACCCACAAGAACGTGCCGCTTTACGCCTGGGACAGCGTCGCGGCCATGGACCTGCCGCGCGACTGCGCGCTGGTGGGCGTGGAACTGCTGGACGAGGCGATCGAGCTTCCCAGCTTCACCCACCCCACGCGTGCGGCCTATGTGCTGGGGCCGGAACGGGGATCGCTGTCGCCCGAGATGACGGCGGCATGCGATTTCGTGGTCAAGATCCCGACCCGCTTCTGCATCAACCTGGGCGTCGCCGGCGCGATCCTGATGTACGACCGGGTCTGCGCCATGGGCCGCTTCGCCCCGCGGCCGGTGAAAAGCGGCGGGCCGACCGAACAGGTGCCGAAACATGTCCGCGGCGGGCAACTGATCCGGAACCGGGGCGGTGGGTGAGCTCCGGCAACGGGTGGCACGCGGGAGGTGAAGGACGCCTACACACTCGCCGTCGCAAGGCCGGACGACGCCGAAGCGGTCGGCGCTCTGTTGCAGGCCTCCTATCCAACTCTGATGCGCGATCACTACGACGCGGCGGTACTGGCCGCCGCGCTGCCGGCGATGACCAGGGCCAACCTGGACCTTCTGTCCTCGGGGACCTACTACCTTGTGCACAGTGTGGACGGCGCGGCGGTCGGCTGCGGCGGCTGGACATGGGCGCGGCCGGGCAGCGGCGAGACGGAGACGGGCCTCGCCCATATCCGCCATTTCGCCACCCACCCGGACTGGCTGGGGCGGGGCATCGGACGGTTGCTGTATGAGCGATGCGAAACTGACGCGCGCGCCGCGGGCGCGCAGCGGTTCGAATGCTACTCGAGCCTCAATGCAGAGGGGTTCTACGCGGTGCTGGGGTTCGCAGCGGTCCGAAAAGGCGAAATCCCGATGCCAGGCGGCATCGGGATCCCAACCTTGATCATGGAAAAGAGGATCTGAAGACGCGCGCGCTCAGATCTTCACGAACGGGTTCATGAAGCGCCCGAACCGGCCGGTCAGCTTCACGGGACCTTCGGTGTAGACGAGGCAGACGCAGTCTTCGCCCATCGCCGCGACCGGCTGGTGATCCACCGTGCTGTCGGAGACCGCGATGTCGCCGCGGGCATAGTGGCCCGTCTCGTCGTCGAAGGCGCCCTTCAGCACCATCACCCATTCTTCGCCCTCATGCGTGTGCTGCGGCATTGCCCGGCCTGCATCCACCTTCAGGAGGAAGCTTTGACCGCCCTCGGCCGGTGTCAGCAGCTCCGCCGTGGACACGCCCATCCCGCGGCGCTTCCACTGGATGCCATCCAAGTCGCAGCCAAGATAATCGCGCAGGGGCTGCGGCAGCACCGGCGACGTCACCGTCGTCTTGACGGGCTGGCTCATTGCCGGCTCGGGCTCGTCCAGGCGCCCAAGCAGCGCGTCCAGACTGCCAGGCGCGAGTTCGCTGGGCGTGACCTCTTCAAGCATCGTGCCGCCGACCGCTTCCATCGCGTGCACCCGCGACCGGCTTTCCGGGCACAAGGCCAAGTGGGAAGCCACCATCAGCGAGGGCGCCTCTGCCAAGGTTCCCGCGGCATAGTCCAGAAGGACTTCGTCATTCGGGATATGCGTTGTCATCATACCAACTCTCCTACTTCCTTTCGCAGCCGTCCCATCGCCAAGCGCAATCGGGACTTCACGGTTCCCAGCGGGATATCCGTCTCTGCCGCAATCTGCGAATGGGGCTTGTCCTCGAAGAACGCCATCCGCAACATTTCAACCTGTTCGGCCGGCAGGGTCTTCATGGCGGCGCGCAAAACATCTGCGTTCTGCCCCATCGCCACCACGTCGTCTGCCGCCGTCTGCTCTGCCGGCACCAGGGCCGGGTCGTTCGGGTCCAGTTCGGGCCGGCGCGTCCGCCGCAATCCATCGATGCGCTTGTTTCGCGCAATCGTGAAGATCCACGTGGCCACCGACGCCTGCGACGGGTCGAAAGTCTCCGCCCGCCGCCAGACCATCAACATCGCCTCCTGGACCACTTCCTCGGCGGTGTCGCCATCGCAACCGCTGCGCATCAGGTAGGCCTTAACGCGCGGGCCGAAATGCTCGAACAGCCGCGCGAAGGCTGAGCGGTCGCGGCTCACCGCGACAGCTTTGATCCAGTCACGCTGTTCGTCCGCGCTTGCGGCGCGGCTGGGATCGGTCATGCCACTCCTCGGCATCCTGCCAGCGCCCCGCGGGGGCGGGGTCAGCTTGGATTCGGTCAGTACCGCGGTTGCACCCGGATATCCCATGCACCTATATACGGGGGTCGTGGAACGCCGGATCAATCGCGGGGCCTTGTCTGTCACAGATTTGTGCCGACATTCAAGGCCTGCTGCCTGGCGCGACCCCGGACCGCCGGCAAAATGGAGGAAATCGTGGCTGACGGCCGTGTAAATCTTAGGTTTCTACCCTTGCCCGCCGCCCTGGCGGCGCTGATTTGCCTGGGCCTTTCGGGGGCGGCATCGGCCCAGGACAAGGACCTGGGCGCGTTCACGGACTGGAATGCCCAGAGCTACAGCGAAGGCGGGTCCAAGGTCTGCAACATCTGGTCCAAGCCGAAAAAGGAAGAGGGCCGATACACCCGCCGCGGCGAGGTCTTCGCCTTCGTGGCGCACCGACCCGGCGAGGCTCGGCGCAACGAGGTGAGCTTCCAGATCGGCTATACCTTCCAGAACGGCTCAGAACTGACGGCAGCCATCGGCGGGCGGAGCTTCTCGCTGTTCACCGAAGGTGGCAGCGCCTGGCTGCGTTCGCCGGAAGAGGACGATGCCATGGTCGCCGCCATGAAGGCAGGCAGCACGATGGTGGTTCGCGGCACCTCCAGCCGCGGCACCGCGACGAAGGACACCTACTCGCTGTCCGGCTTCACCGCCGCGATCAACGCCATCGACAGAGAGTGCGGTCGGTGAGCGCCGATCCCGCACCCGTGAACGTGCCGGGGACAGAGCCCGACCCCCGTCCCAACCTGGTCGGCATGGACCGGGACGACCTGCGCATTCTGGTCGAGGACATGGGCGAGCCGGCGTTCCGGGCCAAGCAGCTTTTCCAGTGGATCTATCACAAGGGGTGCGAAGACTTCGGTGCGATGGCCAACCTGGGCAAGGCCCTGCGCGCCAAGCTTGCCGACGGCTATCGCATCGCCCGGCCCGAGACGACCGCCGACCTCCTCTCCAGCGACGGCACCCGCAAGTGGCTGCTCAGGTTCGACGACGGCAACGAGGCAGAGATGGTGTTCATTCCGGAAGAGGACCGGGGCACCCTGTGCATTTCGTCGCAGGTGGGCTGCACGCTCACCTGCACCTTCTGCCACACGGGCACCCAGCGCCTGGTGCGCAACCTGACGCCCACGGAAATCGTCGGCCAGGTGATGCTGGCCCGCGACCGGCTGGACGAGTGGCCCAGCGCCAACGACAACCGGCGCATCACCAACATCGTGCTGATGGGCATGGGCGAGCCGCTCTACAACACCGAGAACGTCACCAAGGCGATGAAGATCGTGATGGACGGCGACGGGATCGGCATCTCCAAGCGGCGGATCACGCTGTCCACCTCCGGGGTAGTGCCGGAGATGGCCAAGGTGGGCGAAGACATCGGCTGTCTGCTCGCGATCTCGCTGCACGCCATCATCGACGAGCTGCGCGACGTGCTGGTGCCGATCAACCGCAAATACCCCCTGAAGGACCTGATCCAGGCCTGCCGGGACTATCCCACCTTGAAGAACTCCAACCGGATCACCTTCGAATACGTCATGCTGAAGGGCGTGAACGACAGCCCGGCGGACGCACGCGCGCTGCTGGAGCTGATCAAGGGCATCCCGGCCAAGATCAACCTGATCCCGTTCAACGCCTGGCCGGGTGCGCCCTACGAATGCTCCGACGACGCGGCGATCGACGCCTTCGCCAAGATTATCTGGAACGCCGGCTATTCCAGCCCGGTCCGCACGCCGCGCGGCCGCGACATCATGGCCGCCTGCGGGCAGCTTAAGTCGGCGTCCGAGCGGCAGCGCAAGAGAAGGCGCGCCAAGGCCTAGTCCGCCGGCGCCGGCTGGACCTGCGGCCAGACCGCGACGGCGCACAGCGCGAAGCCCAGCGCCAGCGCACCCGATACCAGGAACCCTGTCGGAAACCCGGCCGCGACGACGATCCAGCCGACGAAAGGATAAGCGATCAGCCAGCATCCGTGGGTCAACGTATATTGCGCAGCGAACAGGTCCGGCCGGTCGGGAGCGGCAATGGTGCGGGTGATCACCAATCCGGCCGGCGTCATCGCGATTCCAAGCGCGGCACCGATCGCGGCCCAAAGGCCGACCAGTCCCCAGAAGCCCGGCATAAACGCACCCAGCGCCAGCAGCGGGCCAAGCGCAAGGCCGCCAGCCAGCATCACCCGCTTGTCGCCGAAGCGGGTCACCAGGCGCGGGATGAAAACGATGCCCAGGATCGCGCCCAGTCCTTCGGACAACAGCACCCGCGCAACGGCCTCGTCGGGCAAACCCAAGACATCGCGCACATAAACGACCGTGTTCACGATCAGCATCGCGCTGGCCAGCGCGATCGAAAGATAGACGATCAGGACGCCACGCAGCTCTGCCGTCGCGAAATAGGACCGGATGCCATGGCTGACCCGGATCAGGAAACGGGTTTCCTTGGCCGGCCGAACCGTGACTGGCGGTATGGTCGCCAGCAATATGAACAGCGCCGCAGCAAGCGATGCCGCCGAGGCCATGAAGAACAGCCCGTCAAAGCTCATGTAAAGCAGGACGGCCGCTGCCAGCAGCGGGCTTGCCAGCGTTTCGCCGTTGATTGCGATACGCGATAACGACAGCGCCTTTGCATACCGCGCCGTGTCCGGGAACAGGTCGGGTAAGATCGCCTCGAAGGCGGGATTGAAAACGGCCTCGCATGCGGACATCGCAACGATCAGCGCATAGAGTTGCCAGACCGCGTCGACGAACGGCAGGCACAACAGCAAGGCGACCCGGACCACCTCGACACCTGACAACAGGACCTTGCGCGGCAGGCGCGGGCCGTAGGCGCCGGCAATCGGAGCAATAAGCAGCTTGGCCGCCATCTTCAGCCCCAACGCCATACCCAGCACGGCTCCGGCGCTGCCGCCCACCAGGTCGTAGGCGAGCAGGGCAAGGCCGACGGTCGCCACGCCGAACGCCACCAGGGAAAAGACCTGGGCGGCGTAGAGGCGGCGGAATTGTGGATGGAAAAGCGGAGACGTGCCGGCGGTCGCCATGGCCGGAATGGAACACACATCCCTGGCGGCCGCAATTGCCTGCGTGCCGCCCGTGTCGACTGCCGCGGTCACAATGGTGCGCGCACGCTGCAATCGAGGTTTCGGCGTTCCATGAAGTCGGCGAATCGGGAGAGGTGCCGGATCAGAAGGGACTGCTGGGCACGCGGCACCAGGCTTGCGGCCCCCATCTGCAACAGTTCAATCGAGCCGGCGCGCGCTGCCTCCACCGTCTGCAAAACCAGCTGTTCGTCCGGGCTGATCCTCGCCGTACCCTCCGGACAGAGCTTCAGGATCCGGCGCGCATGGCCATCCAGGATCGCCAATGCCGCTTCCAGTTCTTCGAGCGCATCCAGCCCGCCGGCCAGACCGAAGGTCGCCAGGAACTCGGTCTGCACCATATGCCAGCAGCGTCGCCCATCCAGCCAGCACCGCATGGCCCAGAGGACCAGTTGGCCGCCCTGCCCGACAGTCAGGGCGGCAGGCCTCTGCCTCGATATTTCGCAAACCGATCCCGTCATCTCCCGCTCCTGAAGGCTCCGTGGCACCACACCTATGCTAATGCGACTTATTCGCAATCGCAACGGTGAAAATGCGAACGCTCCCCGTTTCGGCAATCCGCTTGTCCCGGCCCCGGCTTTGCCTATACTCCGCCGCCGTCCGCACTTTATTTCCGGAGCGATCCATTCGATGAGCGAAGACGTGAACAAGGTCGTCCTGGCCTATTCCGGCGGCCTGGACACATCCGTCATCCTGCGCTGGCTGCAGGACACCTACCAATGCGAAGTGGTCACCTTCACCGCCGACCTGGGCCAGGGCGAGGAACTGGAGCCGGCCCGCCGCACGGCCGAGATGCTGGGCATCAAGGAGATCTTCATCGAGGATCTGCGCGAAGAGTTCGTGCGCGACTACGTGTTTCCGATGTTCCGGGCAAACGCCCTGTATGAGGGCCAGTACCTCCTGGGCACGTCGATCGCGCGTCCGCTGATCGCGAAACGCCTGGTGGAGATCGCCCACGGCACGGGCGCCGACGCCATCGCCCACGGGGCAACCGGCAAGGGCAACGACCAGGTGCGCTTCGAACTGTCGGCATACGCGCTGGACCCGGACATTCGGGTGATCGCGCCTTGGCGGGAATGGGACCTGGACAGCCGCGTCAAGCTGATCGACTACGCCGAGAATCACCAGATCCCCGTGCCCAAGGACAAGCGCGGCGAGGCGCCGTTTTCGGTCGACGCCAACCTGCTGCACATCTCCGCGGAAGGAAAGGTCCTGGAAGACCCGGCGGAGGAACCGCCCGAATACGTCTATTCCCGGACCGTGCGCCCTGAGGATGTGCCGGACAGTCCGACCTATCTGGAGATCGGCTTCGAGAAGGGCGACGCGGTCAGCGTCGACGGAACCCACCTGTCGCCTGCGGCCCTGCTGACCCGCCTCAACCAGGTGGCCGGCGCCAACGGCATCGGCCGCCTTGACATGGTGGAGAACCGCTTCGTCGGCATGAAGTCGCGCGGCGTCTACGAGACGCCCGGCGGCACGGTCCTGCTGGCCGCGCACCGCGGGATCGAGTCGATCACACTGGACCGGGAGGCGGCGCACCTGAAGGACGACCTGATGCCGCGCTACGCGGCGCTGATCTACAAGGGCTTCTGGTTCTCGCCGGAACGCGAAATGCTGCAGGCCCTGATCGACAAGTCCCAGGAACGGGTGAATGGCACGGTGCGGCTGAAGCTCTACAAGGGCGGGGTTTCGGTCGTGGGCCGGTCGAGCCCGGACAGCCTTTATTCCATGGAGCACGTCACCTTCGAGGAGGACGCGGTCTACGACCAGCGCGATGCGGAAGGGTTCATCCGCCTGAACGCGCTGAGGCTGCGCCTGGAGTCCCGGCGCGGCGACCGTTGACGGCAGCCGGGCCGATCCCAATGTCGTGATCGGGCCGGCGCGGGCACGATCGGGGGTTACAACCGGCGGCGCAGGTTCCTAGATAAAAGACGCGCAACAGGGAACTCCGCGTGGACGCCGAAAAGAAGCTCGACATCGTTCAGGGAATCATCCGCCAGGGCCTGCGCGGCGCCGGGACGGAAACGCTGCTGGTGGATTTCGGCGAACGCCTGATGGCCGCCGGCGTCTCGCTGATGCGGGCCAATCTCTCCCAGACCACGTTGCACCCGACCATCGCCGGATACGACTACGAGTGGTGGATCGACGAGGGCGAGGCAACGATCAGCGACTGGCAACGGGGCCGGGCCTTGACCGAGGCGGACTACGCCAAGTTCCCCTTCGTCTACATGTACCAGAACCAGCTGCCGACGCTCAGGGTCAAAGTACATGAAACCAACGAGCCATCGCCGTTCCCACTGATCAACCGGCTGCGCGAACGCGGCGGCACCGACTATTTCGCGATCGAGACCAAGTTCGAGGCCGCCCACGACTCCGGCGCCTTCACCGGCTTCCGCACCTCATGGGCAACGGGCCAGCCGGGTGGTTTCAAAGACACCGACATCGACACCATCTCCGCCCTTCTGCCCAGCCTGGGCCTGGCTATCAAGGCGACCTCGACCTATCGGGTCGCGAAGAGCCTGATGGCGACCTACCTGGGTGCGGATGCGGGCAACCGTGTCTTGAACGGCGAGATCGTGCGCGGCTCGGTCGACACGATCCGCGCCGTCGTCTTCTCGGCCGACCTTCAGGGTTTCACGCGTATCTCCGAGGAACTGGAAGGCGAGGACCTGATCGGCCTGTTGAACGCCTATTTCGAATGCATCGTCGACTGCCTGGAGGCCCAGGGCGGCGAGGTCCTGAAATTCATGGGCGACGGGATCCTCGCAATCTTCCGGCTGGAAGACGGCGAGGACGGCTGCAAGGCCGCGTTGGACGCCGCGGAGAACGCCCTCAAAGCCGTCCGCGAACTCAGCACCGCCCGCGAAGCCGAAGGCAAGACCGCGACCCGCGCCTATATGGGCCTGCACAAGGGCGACGTCCTTTATGGCAACATCGGGTCGGCCGACCGGCTCGACTTCACCGTGGTCGGTCCGGCGGTCAACGAGACCGCCCGCATCGAGGCCATGTGCCGTTCGGTCGAGCGCGACCTGGTGATTTCCAGCGCCTTCCGGGACGGCGCCAAGGGGGACTCGCGGGACCGCCTGGTGTCGTTGGGACGCTATGCCCTGCGCGGCATCAGCCGACCCCAGGAACTGTTCACGTTGGATTCGGGGCTCTAGGCAAAAGCCCCTAAGGCGTCCAGATCGCCACGCCGCCCACCCACTGGTGCGCCGCGATCAGGGCAGCGTACAAGGCCAGCCCCGCGACCACGCGCCAGACACCGATCCCGGCCCAGTCTACGTGGGTGCGTCCCTGCAGCACCGCGACGAACGGGATCGCCGAGGTGGACATGGCGATCGGTCCCCAGGCGGAGCCCATTGACCGCTGGCGGCGGTAGTCGATGTGCATCATGCCGCCGACGGCCAGGATCGCCAGGCCCGCGAACAGGACGGCGGAGGCACTGTCGCCGTTGGCAAGCAGATGCGCCAGCGCGAACAGGACCACGCCGTTCAGCATCGGATGCCGTGTGATCGTCATGATGCCCGGCGTCGGGTGCGGATCGTCGGCGACGCTTTCCCCGCCCACCATCGTGACGTTGCGCGTGGGGAGCGCGGCCACCAGCAGGATCGCGGCGAACGGCATGATCACCAGCGCGGTCAGCCGCAGGGCCTGGCTGTCGGGCCACAATTCCCGGCGCGGGACCTCGCCGTAGGCGAGCACGACCCAGACCAGCGCGGCCAGCGCCACCACCGAGTAGAGCCCTCGAAAACCTTGTTCGCCGAGCATGCGGATCAGGCCGCCGCGCACCGGCAGACTGGACAGGACAAAATGGCTGCCGACGAAGAACGCCATCGCCATGACCAGATGTGAAAACGTGCCCGTCATGGAAGGCACTATGGGGAACACGCGCGCGCCCGTCCAGAGACGGCGTCAGGATTGCGGTGAATCCGCACCATTGCCATCGGCGACCCGGGTCACCGGCGCCGCCAGCCCCAAGACGGCGCAGGCGCCGACCAGGAGCCACAGGGCACCCGCCAGGGATTCCACCTCCGCAACAAACCCGATCAGCGGCGGTCCCACTAGGAAGCCGCTATAGCCAAGCGTTGCGACGGTCGCAATCGCCCCGCCGGCCGCCCGTCCCGAAGCACGGCCGGCGGCGCCGAACAGGATGGGAACCAGGTTGGCGAGGCCGATGCCGGGACAGGCAAACCCGACAACCGCCGCCGTCGGTGTTGCCACGAAGAGACCGGTTCCCAGGCCGGCCGCGGCCACGAAGCCGCTGCCGCGCACCAGGGCTGCGGCTCCGATCCGCGCGCGCACCGCATCGCCCAAGAGCCGCCCCACCGCCATAGTCGCCGAAAACGCCGCGAACCCGGCCGCCGCGACGCCCGCCTCGGCGCCCAGGGTCTCCCGCAGATAGACCGCGCTCCAATCGAGCACGGCGCCTTCGCTCATCAGCGACAGGAAGGCCAACGCGCCAAACCCCAGGGTCGCCAGGTTCGGCAGCGCCATGCGTTCCCGCCGTCCGCCAGTGTCCGCGGTACCGGGGAAAAGGTGGCGCAGAGCCAGGGACAGCCCGACGAAGACGACGGCACACACGCTCACCGCATGCACCATCGGGTCCAGATAACTCAGCATCACGCCGCCCACCGCCGCCCCCACCAGACCGCCCAGGCTGAACAGGCCGTGGAAGGACGACATGATCGGCCGGCCCATGCGTTCTTCCAGATGAACGGCATGGGCGTTCATGGCGACATCCATGATCCCGGTCGCGGCCCCGAACACTGCCAGGGCAGCAATTAGAAGAGGAAGGTTGGGCGCCAGGACCGGGAGCAGGAACGCGGGCACAAAGATCAGCGACGCCGTTCGGGTCACCGGCCCGCTGCCGAACCGTGAGATCAAGAGGCCGGTGGTGGGCATGGCAACGACGGCGCCCATTGCCATGGCCAGCAGTGCCGCCCCCAGAAGACCGGGCCCCAGACCCAGGCGTTCCTTGACCAGGGGGATGTGCGGCGCCCAGCCGCCGATCACCACGCCGCCAGCCATAAAGGCCGCGCTGACGGCGATACGGACGCGCCTTGCGCGCCGGGCATGTTCCGAGAGTTTCATTCGCGGTTCCGGCGCGAGTCCCTGCGGTAGTCTCGTTGGGTGTGACATGTTAAAGACCCGCCGATGAGCAAACCCGTTTCCGAAACCGACGCCGCGCTGGACCCGGTCGCCGAAGCCATCCTGCAGACGCTGGCCGCATCCGGCAAGCCGGCGATCAGCGCCGAAACCGTTTGCCAGGCCATCCAAGCGCACCGCGCGCGCCCGGGCGACGGACCCCAGGCCTGGCGCAAATACATGCGCGCGGTCAAACAGCAGGCGGTGCATCTGGCCCGCAGCGGCCGGATTGAGATCCTGCGCAAAGGCAAGCCCGTGGATCCCGACGACTTCAAAGGCGTCTGGCGGATGCGGCTGCCGAGCGACGAAAGCGCCACCGACTAAAGCGCCGGCTCGTCGAGGCCGTGCTGGCGGCAGGCGGCGACCAGTGTGTTGCTGAGCAGCATCGCGATCGTCATCGGACCGACGCCGCCCGGCACCGGCGTGATCGCGCCGGCAACATCGATCGCCTCGTCGAAGGCGACGTCGCCGACCAGGCGCGATTTGCCGTCTTCAGCGGCAATGCGATTGATGCCCACATCGATGACCGTCGCGCCGGGTTTGATCCAGGCGCCCCGGATCATGTGCGGCCGGCCGGCCGCGGCAACCAGGATGTCCGCGCCGCGACACACGTCGGCCAGATCCCGGGTCCGCGAGTGGGCGACCGTCACCGTGCAGTTGGCCTGCATCAGCAACAACATGATCGGCTTGCCCACCAGATTGGACCGGCCGACGACGGTCGCGTTGAGGCCGCTGAGATCGCCCAGCCTGTCGGTCAGCAGCTTCATGCAGACAAGCGGCGTGCAGGGAACCATCGCCTTGTCCCAGCCGGAGACCAGGCGCCCGGCATTGACCACGTGCAGCCCGTCCACGTCCTTCGCCGGATCGATCGCGGCGACAACGCGGGATGCGTCGATTTGGTCGGGCAGCGGCAGCTGGACCAGGATGCCGTGCACCGAAGGATCCGCGTTCAGCCGGGAGACCAGTGCGATCACCTCGGCCTCGTCGGTATCTGCCGGCAGGCGATGCTCGAAACCGGTCATCCCGGCATCGCGTGTGGCCTTGGTCTTGTTGCGCACATAGACCTGGCTGGCCGGGTCGTCGCCCACCAGCACCACGGCAAGACCTGGCGTCAGCCCGTGCGCCGCATTCACTTTTGCCACGGCGTCGGCGAGTTCGCCGCGGACCTTCGCCGCGGTCGCCTTGCCGTCGATCAAGGATGCCGTCACCTCTCCCCCCGCCCTTGCTTGTTCTTCAAAGCCGTTCTAACGCGCCTTCGACCGTCGATGCCAGCCTCGCCGCATCGCCGGCGATCAGCACGACCTTGTTGCGGTCGGTGGCGCCCGACCGGATGGACAGCGCCGATTTGGGGAGTTTCAGCCCCTTAGCTAAAAGACCGATCAGGGCGGCATTCGCCTTTCCGGCCTCGGGCACGGCGGTGACCGAGACCTTCAGCCGGGACTCCGCGCCGGCATCGGCAGCGAGACCCTGGATCCTGTTGGCGGAGGACCGCGGGTTCAGCCGCACCGCCACACGCAGACCTTCGCGGCAGGCGCGATAAGGTGGGCCCCGGTCGGGGGCGTCAGACAAACCGGTAGACGAGGCGGCCGAGCACGTCCTGGACGAAAACGATCACCAGAATCAGGATCACCGGCGAAATATCGATCCCGCCCAGGTTCGGCATGAACCGGCGGATCGGTCTGAGCGCCGGCTCGGTGATCCGGTACAGGAAGTTGCCGACCATATAGACGAACTGGTTCGAGGTGTTGATCACGTTGAAGGTGACCAGCCAGCTGAGCACCACCGAGACGAAGATACACACCAGGTAGGCTTGCAGCAGCCAGGAGATAAGGTGGTAGAGCGGAAGGATGATGACATCCATGGCCTTAGACAGTCGTGGATCAGGGAAATGCCCGCGGTCGGGCGAAGCGGCGCAAGACTATCCGCGCGGCGCCCGTCGCGCAAGCGGGCGGAACGGCCGCGCACGCAACCATGTCAGGCTTGACAGACGGCAGTCGGATCAACATAGTCCGCCCGCCTCGGGCCGGGTCCGACCGGCGGGGTGCTTGGTATGGGGCCGTAGCTCAGTTGGGAGAGCGTCGCGTTCGCAATGCGAAGGTCAGGGGTTCGACTCCCCTCGGCTCCACCATCCTACGGCTTCGGGTGGCAGGCCACCCTAGGTGGGCTGCCGCACGAAGGCGACCAGGCGTAGGAGTGTCCTCCGAAGCCTTGGCGTAGGAGGACCGCTGCCCTACCTCCCCAACGCCTGCTTCAACAGCCCGCTGACCTCTTCCACGTTTTCCGCGATCAGCGCTCCCGATGCCTTCAGCGCTGCGATCTTGCCTTCCGCCGTGCCGGTGCCGAAGACCGACAGCGTGCCGGCATGGCCCATGCGGCGCGCGGCCGTGGCGTGGCGGCCGACCACAAGTGCGACCACGGGCTTGGTGGCGCCCGTCTCCGCCAGATAAGCGGCGGCCTGTTCCTCCTCCGCCCCGCCGATCTCGCCGACCAACACCACGGCCTCTGTCTCGTCGTCTTCCATGAATAGCTTCAGGCAGTCGACGAACCCCGTGCCGTGGATCGGATCGCCGCCGATGCCGATGGTGGTGGACTGGCCCAGGCCCGCATGCGTCGTCTGCGCGACCACCTCGCTGGTCAGCGAGGCCGATCGCGAGACAATGCCGATCGACCCCGGCGATGCGTCGGCCGTGGACATGACGCCGATCTTGCAGACACCCGGCGCCAGTACGCCCTGGGAGTTGGCGCCGACCAGCCTGCTGTTCGACCCTTCCAGCGCCTCCTTCACGCGTACCATGTCCAGGACCGGAATCCGTTCGGTGACGCAAACGATCAGCGGCACCTCCGCAGCGATCGCTTCCAGGATGGCGTCGGCCGCCCTGTGGGCCGGAACCATGACCATCGACGCATTCGCGTCCGTCTCCTTCACCGCGTCCGACACCGTGTCGAACAGCGGCAGTCGCAGATGCCGCCCGCCGCCCTTGCCCGGACGCACCCCGCCGACGACATTGGTGCCGTAATTGATCGCAAGGTCGCTGTAGGAGGTTCCGGCCCGTCCGGTCATGCCCTGGACGATCAGCCGCGTGTCGGCTCCGACGAGAATTGCCATGGCCGTTCCTCCTAAGACGCGATCGCGATGGCGCGATCGATCGCATCGGAGATGCTGTCGGCCAGGACGTGCGGCACACGCCTGTTGGTCAGCATCGTCTTTGCGTATTCCGCGTTCTGGCCGGCCGCGCGGAACACCACCGGCACTTCGCGCTTGGCATGCACCATCGCAAAGGCCAACGCCTCTGCGACGGTGTCGCAGGTCGTCATGCCGCCGCCGTGGATGTTGACCAGCAACACCTTGATCGCCGGATCCGCCAGCAGCAGGCCGATGCCGCGGGCGACCTGGAAACTGGTCGCGGTCGTGCGGATGTCCATGAAATTCGCGGGCCGCCCGCCTGCGTAGATCACCATGTCCTGGGTCGCAAGCCCAAGCCCGGCACCGTTGACGACCATACCGATGTTTCCGTCCAGGCGGACCAGGTTGATTTCGTGCTTCTGGGCCTGCAGCTCCACCTCGTCACCGCCGGTCTCATCGGCCAGGGCCTCGAGCTCGAGGTGCTTTTGACGGGCGTTGTTGTCCAGCGAGATCTTTGCATCGACGGCATAGATCTCACCTTCCGGTGTCACGGTCAGGGGATTGACCTCGACCAGCGTGGCATCGATCTTGACGAAGACACGGGCCAGGGCCCCAAGGATCTCCCGAAAGCGCGGCTGCAGGCCAGCGGCGACATCCAGGTCCTTCAGAAACGCCTGTGCAGCCTCTTCGGGGGCCCACCCTCAACCGGGATCGGCATCGTCGCAACGATCCCCGGGTCCTGCTTCGCCCGCGCCTCGAAATCGACACCGCCCGCCTTCGACCCGAGAACCGTCAGTTTCCCCGTGGCCTGATCCACCAGGACGGCGATGAAATAGTCCTGCGCCGAGTCGATGGCGGCTTCCACATAGATCTGGTTGACCGGCTCACCGTCCTTGCGGGTCTGTTCGGTCACCAGCCGTGACCCGATCAGTTCGCCGGCAATCGTCCGCACGTTGTTCGGCGTCGCCGCAAGCTTGACGCCGCCGGCCATGCCGCGGCCACCTGCATGGATCTGCGCCTTGACGGCGTATTTCTCCGCCGCCAGTCCGCGGGCCCGGGCCTCGGCCTCTTCCGCCGAGCCGGCAACGCCCCCGTCGGGAATGGGAACGCCGTATTGCGCCAGAATCTCCTTGGCCTGGTATTCGTAGAGGTTCATCCTTTTCGACCTCCCGTTCGAAGGCGCCCTGATTTCTTGCGATTGGCCCGCCTGCGGCCGGCTTCCCTGACCGAGGGGCCGCCGCACGAGAGAGCCGATGTTCTGTGGTATACCATATACCACACGCGCCCCCAATGCAAGAGCAGTTCCCGGTCCGGGCGGGCCGCCGGTCCACCGCGCCCAAATCGCGCGCGATTTGAACGCGGTAGACTCGCTCAAGCATAGCCCCCTCGATCACGGCCGCCAGACCCCCTTCTCCAGGCTTGCAGCGCCCTATCGATTGGTCTATGGTATACCAGATACAAAGAACGAACAAAGGCCGAGGAGGCGGTGATGGCGCGTGGTTTGAAGCTGAAGGCCATCGGCATGAATTTCAGCCTCAAGGACCACATCTATGATGTGCTGAAGGACGCCATCACCGGCATGAACATCTATGCCGAGGATGTGGACCTGCGGCTGGAAGAGCGCAAGCTCTCCGAACAGCTTGGCATTTCGCGCACGCCGATCCGCGAGGCCCTGGCCCGGTTGGAACAGGAAGGCTTCGTGGAAATCAGGCCCCGCAAGGGCGTTTTCATCAAACGCAAGTCGCTTGAGGAGATCCTGGAGATCATCACCGTCTGGGCGGCGCTGGAAAGCATGGCGGCGCGGCTGGCGGCGACCGACGCCAGCGACGAGGACATCGCCTCGTTGCGACGCATGACGGTGCAGTACGGCGAAGACAACGCGCGCGCCCACATGGACGAATACTCGGACGCGAATGTCCGGTTTCACCAGCGCATCCTGGAACTTTCCGACTGCGCGATGCTGAAGTCGATCGCCGATACCCTGTTCTTGCACATGCGCGCTGTCCGCAACCGGGCCATGGCCGAAGGTGACCGGATCAGCCGATCGGTGGCCGATCATATGCACATCATCGAGGCGATCGAGGCGCGCGACGCCGAACTCGCCAGCACCCTGGTCCGCGAACACACCATGCGCCTGCACGACCACGTGCGGAAAAACTGGAACGAGTTCTCCAGCGAAACCCAGGCCCAAGAAACGGCCACGGCGGCCGAGCGGGCGGCCACGACCAACTAGAGGAAAGCTAAGGGGAGCGAAGCCATGTCGTCGACTGCGACAGACACCCTGCAGAAAAAAAGCACGGAAACCGACGTCATCTCTGGCGGCCGCCTCGTCGCGAAGGCGCTGAAGAACGAAGGCGTGGACACCGTTTTCACGCTGTGCGGCGGCCACATCATCGACATCTATGACGGCTGCCTCGACGAGGGCATCCGCATCGTGGACGTCCGCCACGAGCAGGTGGCGGCACACGCCGCCGACGGCTATGCCCGCCAGACCGGCAAGCTGGGTTGCGTGGTCACCACGGCCGGTCCTGGCTGCACCAACGCCGTCACCGGCATCGCCACGGCCTTCCGGTCGGAAAGCCCCATCCTTCATATCGGCGGCCAAAGCTCGCTGACCCAGCACAAGCAAGGCTCGCTGCAGGATCTGCCGCATGTGGAGATGATGGCACCGATCACCAAGTTCGCTTCGGGCGTGTATTCCACCGACCGGGTGGCGGACATGGTGTCGATGGCTGCGCGCGAGTGCTTCGCCGGCGCCTACGGCCCATCCTACCTGGAGATCCCGCGCAACGTCTTGGATGCGGAAATCAAGCTCGACAAGGCCGTCATCCCCGAGCCCGGCCACTACCGCGCCTCGACCAGGTCGATCGGCGACCCGGCCGACATCGAGAAGCTGGCGGACATCCTGGTGAAGTCGAAGCGGCCGGCGGTGTTGTTCGGCCAGCAGGTCTGGGCGGCCCAGGGCCACGAGGAAGCGATCAGCCTGGTCCGGGCGCTGGACATCCCCGCCTATCTGAACGGGGCCAGCCGCGGCATGCTTCCGCCGGGCGACCCGCACCAATTCGACCGGACCCGACGGCTGGCCTTCAACGAGGCCGACGTGATCCTGATCGTCGGCACGCCGTTCGATTTCCGGATGGGCTACGGCAAACGCATCTCCAAGGACGCCACCCTGGTGCAGATCGATCTGGACTACCGGACGGTCGGCAAGAACCGGGACGTGTTCCTGGGCCTGGCCGGCGATCCGGGCGCCATCCTGGCGGCGGTCGAACAGGCCGCCAGCGCCCGCATCGACCAGAGCGCCCGGCAGGAGCGCCAGCATTGGATGGCGAAGCTGCGCGAGGCCGAGGCGATCGCGCTGGAAAAACTCATGCCGCTATTCACGTCCGACCGCGACCCGATCCACCCCTACCGGCTGGCGTGGGAGATCAACGAGTTCCTCGGCGACGACACGATCTATATCGGCGACGGGGGCGACATCGTGACGATCTCGGCCCAGGCCGTGCGTCCGCGCGGACCGGGCCAGTGGATGGACCCCGGCGCACTGGGGTCTCTGGGTGTCGGTACCGGCTTTGCAATGGCGGCCAAGCTGGCACATCCGGGCAAGGAAGTCATGTGCCTCTACGGCGACGGCTCGTTCGGCATGACCGCCTTCGATATGGAAACGGCCCAGCGCTTCGGCGCGCCGTTCCTGGCGGTGGTCGGCAACAACTCGCACATGAACCAGATCCGCTATGACCAGATCGCCAAGTACGGCGAGCAACGCGGCAATGTGGGCAACAAGCTGGGTGACGTCCCGTTCGGGAAGTTCGGCGAGATGATCGGCGGCTATGGCGAGGAGGTGCGCGACCCGGCCGAGATCGGACCGGCACTGCACCGGGCCCGCGACGCCATTGCCCGGACCGGCAAATGCGCGGTGGTCAACGTGTGGGTCGACCCCGACGAATACGCGCCCGGCACCAAGGCGCAGACCATGTACAAGTAACAGATAGCGGCGGAGCGGAACCATGAAAGCCCTGCAAGACGTCAGAATCCTCGACTTCACCCATGTGCAGTCGGGCCCTACGTGCACGCAGCTTCTGGCCTGGCTGGGAGCGGATGTGATCAAGGTGGAACGGCCGGGTGTGGGCGATGCAACCCGCAAGCAGCTGGTCGACATCGAGGGCGCCGATTCCCTCTATTTCACCATGCTGAACCACAACAAACGCTCGATCACGCTGAACACCAAGAACGAAACCGGCAAGGAAGTGCTGGAGCGCCTGGTCCGGGAATGCGACGTGCTGGTGGAGAACTTCGCGCCCGGCGCGCTTGATCGGATGGGTTTTTCCTGGGAACGGATCCACGAGCTCAACCCGCGCATGATCATGGCTTCGGTGAAAGGGTTCGGTCCCGGGCCCTACGAGGACTGCAAGGTTTATGAGAACGTGGCGCAGTGCACCGGCGGTGCCGCATCGACGACGGGCTTCCTGGACGGCCCGCCCGTGGTAACCGGCGCGCAGATCGGCGATTCGGGAACCGGCCTGCACCTGGCCCTGGGCATCGTCGTCGCCCTATTCCAAAGGGAGAAGACGGGCCGCGGTCAGAAGGTTCTGGCGGCGATGCAGGACGGGGTTCTCAATCTCTGCCGCGTCAAGCTGCGCGACCAGCAGCGCCTGACCCATGGTCCGCTGAAGGAATACAGCCAGTACGGCCAGGACATTCCTTTCGGCGAAGCCACGCCCAGGGCCGGCAACGACTCCGGCGGCGGCCAGCCTGGCTGGATCCTGAAATGCAAAGGATGGGAGACCGACCCGAACGCCTACATCTATTTCATCACCCAGGCGGCTGTGTGGGGCAACATCTGCGACGTGATCGGCAAGCCCGAGTGGAAAGAGGACCCCGAATACGCCACGCCGCCGGCGCGCCTCAACAAGCTGACCTACATCTTCGACACCATCGAAGAGTGGACCAAGACCAAGGACAAGCGCGAGGTGATGGAGATCTGCAACCCGCTGAACATTCCCTGCGGGCCAGTCCTGTCCATGAAGGAGCTGGCGGAAGAGCCCAGCCTGCGCGAGACCGGCACAATCGTCGAGGTCGATCACCCGGACCGGGGCAAATACCTGACCGTCGGTCTGCCGATCAAACTGTCGGACTCGCCGGCGGAAGTCCACCGCTCGCCGCTGCTGGGCGAGCACACGGAAGAGATCCTGACGCAGGTGCTCGGCTATGGGGGCGACGAGCTGGACAGGGTCAAACTGTCTGGTGCTGTCGGCGACGTGAAGGCCGAGGAGGCCGAATAACCTTCGGCGACGCGGCGGTCGCACGCCGCGTCGGTTGAGGCTAAAGGAAACAAACATCGGGGCCGCGGCGGTGCGGCGGGCCCCGACGGGGAGGCACAGTATGCGCATCATCGTCATGGGCCAGCAGGCCTTCGGCGAGGCGGCCTTGGAAAAGATCCTGGAGGCCGGCACGGACGAGGTCGTCGCCGTTTACACGGCGCCCGACAAGGAAGGACGGCCCGAAGACCCGCTGAAGGTCGCCGCACTGGAGCACGACCTGCCGCTCTACCAGCCGGACAACTTCAAGGACGAGGCGGTTCTGGAACAAATGCGGGCGCTGGACGCCGTTCTGATGGTGATGGCCTATGTGATCATCTTCGTGCCGGAGGCCGCCCGGGACATCCCCAAAATGGGGTCGATCTGCTTTCACCCGTCGCTCTTGCCGCTGCACCGGGGGCCCAGTTCCATCAACTGGCCGATCATCGGCGGGGCGACCAAGACCGGCCTGTCCTGGTTCTACCCCACCGACGGGCTGGACGAGGGCGATGTGCTTCTGCAGAAGGAGGTGTATGTCGGACCCGACGAAACCCTGGGCGACGTCTATTTCAAGAAGATCTTCCCATTGGGCGTTGACTCGACGCTTGAGGTGATAGAGGCGTTCCGCAGCGGCAACCCGCCCCGCATGGTGCAGGACGAATCCAAGGCGACCTACGAAAGCTGGTGTCGCAAGAAAGACGCCGAGATCGACTGGTCCAGGCCCGTGGCCGACGTCTACAACCTGATCCGCGGCACCAACCCGCAGCCGGGCGCCTGGACCACGGTCGGCGGCGCTGAGGTCAAGATCTTCGATGCGCGCAAAGAAGAAGGCGACGGAACCCCCGGCGAGGTGATCGCGGCCGACGAGAATGGCGTGCTGGTCCAGGCCGTGGGCGGGCGCATTCTGGTTCAACGCGTTCGCCCGGCGAGCGAAGGCAAGATCCCCGCCGCCGAATGGGCGGCATCCGCCGGCATCGAAGCCGGCATGAAACTCGGCTCCTGAACCCCGGGTCCGATCGCGCAGCCACAAGAAACAGGACGGAAACCATGGCCAAGACCGACATCGAAATCGCCCGGGAATCAAAACCCCAACCGATCAGCGAGATCGCTGCGAAACTGGATATTCCAGATCAGCACCTGCTGCCCTTCGGCCACGACAAGGCCAAGATCTCCGAAGCCTTCATCAAGGGCCTGGAGGGCCGGCCGGACGGCAAGCTGATCCTGGTGACGGCCATCAACCCGACGCCCGCAGGGGAAGGCAAGACGACGACGACGGTGGGGCTGGGCGACGGCCTCAACCGGATCGGCAAAAAGGCGGCGATCTGCATCCGCGAGCCTTCGTTGGGCCCGTGCTTCGGCATGAAAGGCGGCGCTGCCGGCGGCGGCTATGCGCAGGTCGTGCCGATGGAAGACATCAACCTGCACTTCACCGGTGATTTTCACGCGATCACGTCGGCGCACAACTTGCTGTCGGCGATGATCGACAACCACATCTACTGGGGCAACGCACTGGAGATCGACCAGCGCCGCGTGGTCTGGCGCCGGGTTGTCGACATGAACGACAGGGCGCTGCGCCAGATCGTCTGTTCGCTGGGCGGCGTCGCCAACGGGTTTCCCCGCGAAGCCGGCTTCGACATCACCGTCGCCTCGGAAGTGATGGCGATTCTGTGCCTTGCCACCGATCTGGATGATCTGCGGCAGCGGCTGGGCGACATCATCGTCGGCTACCGCCGCGATCGCTCGCCGGTCTATTGCCGCGACATCAAGGCGGACTGCGCCATGGCGGTGCTGTTGCAGCAGGCGATGCAGCCCAACCTGGTACAGACCCTAGAGAACAACCCCGCCTTCATTCATGGCGGCCCGTTCGCCAACATCGCGCATGGCTGCAACTCGGTGATCGCCACCAAGACGGCCCTGAAACTGGCCGACTACGTTGTGACCGAAGCCGGCTTCGGCGCCGACCTGGGCGCGGAGAAGTTCTTCGACATCAAGTGCCGCAAGGCGGGCCTCGATCCGAAGGCTGTCGTGATCGTCGCCACTGTGCGGGCCCTGAAGATGAACGGCGGGCTGACCAAGGCCGAACTGGGGACGGAGAACGTCGAAGCCCTGCAGAAAGGCTGCGCCAACCTGGGACAGCACCTGGAGAACCTCAAACGTTTCGGCGTTCCCGCGATTGTGGCGATCAATCATTTCGTCACCGACACCGACGCCGAGGTAGAGGCCGTGAAGGCCTATGCGGCCGATCAGGGTGCCCAGGCGATCCTGTGCCGTCACTGGGCCGACGGGTCCGCGGGCATCCAGGATCTGGCCGAACGGGTGGTCGATATCGTCGAATCCGGCGAGGCCCAGTTCGCGCCGATCTATCCCGATGACATGCCCCTGTTCGAGAAGATCAAAACCATCGCCACGCAGATCTACCGGGCCGACGACGTGGCCGCCGACATGAAGATCCGCAACCAGCTCAAGGACTGGGAGAAGGCGGGCTACGGGAACCTTCCGGTGTGCATGGCGAAGACCCAGTATTCGTTCTCGACGGATCCGAACCTGCGCGGCGCTCCGACCGGGCACACAGTCGCGATCCGGGAGGTCCGCCTGTCCGCGGGAGCCGGATTCATCGTGGTCATCACCGGCGAAATCATGACGATGCCGGGCCTGCCACGAGTTCCCTCTGCGGAGGCCATTCAACTGAACGACATGGGCCTCATCGAAGGTTTGTTCTAGGGAGAGCGCAATGACGATCCGGACGATCCTGGTCCCGGTCCGCGGCGACGGGAAGGGCGAGCAGCTTCTTGACCACGCCCGCGCGCTGGCGGAACCGTTCAACGCCCATATCGACGTGGTCCATTGCCGGCCGCGGCCCGAGGACATGATCCCGTTCGGCGTGGCGGTGCCGCGGGCATGGCGCGAGCAGATCACCGCATCGGCAAGCGGCATCGCGGACACCGAAGAGGAAAAAGTGAGGGAGCGTTTCGACGCCTATGTTCAGTCACGCGCGCTGACGCTGTGCAACACGCGGCCGGCCCCGCACGACGCCGTCAGCATTTCCTGGAGCGAGGAGACCGGCAAGCAGGCAGCCATCGTGGCGAGACTGGGCAAGCTTGCGAGCGTCGTGGCGGTGGCCAAGCTGGACCGGGAATCCAACCTTGGCTTCAACACGCTTGAATCAGCGTTGCTGGAAACGGGCCGGCCAGTCCTGTTGTGCCCACCGGCAGCGCCGAAAAGCGTCGGCAAACACGTCGCCGTCGCCTGGAACGGGTCGACCGAAGTCGCCCGGGCGATCGCCGTCAGCATGCCGATTATCGCGAACGCGGAACGGGTCAGCATCCTGGCCGAGGAGAAGGCCGACGACAAGGACCTGAGCGCAGCGGACCTTCAGGTGTTCCTGCGGGACCATGGTGTGGAGGCCACGCCCGAGGCGATCCCGTCCAGCGGCGGAAGGATCGGTCAACGCATTCTTGCCGCGGCAAAGGCGGCCGGTGCAGATGTCCTCGTGATGGGTGCCTACGGTCGCAGCCGGGGCCGGGAGATGATCCTGGGCGGCGCGACCCAGTGGATCATTGAGGAGACGGACCTGCCGGTATTGCTGACACACTAATATAAGTGCGAACTAAAATGACTTGACCGTGCCAAGTCTTATTGTTGAATGGCTCCGGAATTATGGCACCCTCAGTTATTGGTATACCACACACCATGGTAAATGGTCGGCTCCAGAACCGGCAGTGGTGGTGGGGGACGACGGGTCCTCGTCGGGGCCGGTCGGACCGGTTGGCAGAAATGCGCCGGTGGGGAGTAGCGTTGGATTAGGTCTCACCTAGGGAGGTACGTCATGACTTTTACCAGACTTGGTTTGTTGGCCCTCGTCGGTGCCCTGAGTATCGGTGCCGCTGCCGCTGTCGGTCCGAGCACTGCTCAGGCCGCGTGGCAGCCGAAAAAGCCGGTTGAATTCATCATCATGGCCGGCACGGGTGGCGGCGCCGACCAGATCGCCCGCTTGCTGCAGGGTCTGATCGAAAAGAAGGAGCTGTCGCCACGGCCGTTCATCCCGATCAACAATCCGGGCGGTTCGGGCGCCGAAGCACTGCGTTACCTGGAATCCAAGGCCGGCGATGACCATGTCGTGCTCGTCACGCTGAACAGCTTCTACACCACGCCGATCATCCAGTCGGATCTCGGGGTGGACGTCAGCAAGTTCACGCCGATCGGCCGGATGGCCCTGGACACGTTCCTGCTGTGGGTAAATTCCGAATCCGACATCATGGATCTCGATTCCTATGTGAAGGCCGTGTCCGCCGCCGGTAAGAACTGGAAGGTCGGCGGCACTGGTTCCGGACAGGAGGATTCAATCCTGACGGCAATGATGGAAGCCAATTGGGACTACAAGGTCACATACATCCCGTTCCCGGGTGGCGGCACGGTGGCCAAGAACCTGATCGGCAAGCACATCGATTCGACGGTGAACAACCCGTCCGAGCAGATGGCGTTCTTCAAGGCCGGCCAGAGCCGCCCGCTGGTTCAGTTCACCAGCACCCGCATGGCCGCTTTCCCGGACGTTCCGACGGCGAAGGAGCTGGGTCACGACATCGAGTACTACATGCAGCGCTCGATCAACGGCCCACCGGGGATGTCGAAGGAAGCCCAGGACTGGTACATCAACCTGTTCAAGACGCTGTACGAGTCCGAGGAGTGGCAGACCTTCTGCACGGATGACGGCCTGGATTGCTCAGAGTGGATGGGGGGTGCCGATCTGGCGGCCTTCCACACGGAGCAGCTCAAGCGCCACAAAGATCTGATCGAAAAAATGGGCGCCGCCGCCACAACCGGCGAATAAGCCCAATTTGAAGACTTGGGAGCGCGTCTCGGCGCGCTCCCACCATTCCCCAGCTTTCAGTCCGATCTTGGCGGAGGGGCCGGCGCAAACGCAGGCACCAATGGGCTGAAACGTGCCGCAACCGGGGGACGCGGGAGGACAAGATGAGCGTGCGGACCGCCGAATTGTGGATGGCGATCGCCACCATTCTGCTTTCACTCGCACTGATGTGGAAAAGCGCCGAACTGACAATCGGCTGGATCCCTGACAGGGGCCCCGGTTCGGGGTTCTGGCCCTTCTGGCTGTCGGTGGGGCTGCTGTTGGCCTCGCTCACCACGCTGGTGCGCTGGTTCCTGCGGGCAACGCCGGAATCGCGATCGAAAGAGATCTACATCTCCCGCAGTGCGCTCTATGTGGTGGGGATCTCGGCCGGGTCCATCGCCTTCCTGCTGATCGCCACGCACTTCGTCGGCATTTATATCTCGCTGTTCGTTTTCCTGGCTTTCTACCTGAAGTTCGTCGGCGGCCATTCCTGGACGGCCACCATCGCTCTGACGATCTGCATCCCGGTTTTCATCTTCTGCCTGTTCGAATGGGCGCTGACGATCCCGCTGCCCAAGGCGATTTCCGAGCCGTTGTTCTATCCGATCTACGACCTGATGTAATGAGCCGAGGGGACTCGCAGAAAAGCCCTGTGCAAGGGCCGCGGGCAAACGAACAGGGACGCGAGAACACGTAATGGACACAATACTTCTGGCCCTGGGTGGCGGTCTGATCGAGGCGTTCCAGCCGCTGAATCTGACGATGATCATCCTGGGGTGCATCATCGGCCTGTTTATCGGCGCGATGCCCGGGCTGGGTTCCGTCAACGGCGTCGCCATCCTGTTGCCGATCACGTTTCTGGTGCCGCCCACCGCGGCGATCATGTTCCTGGCGGCGATCTACTACGGCGCCATGTACGGCGGCGCCATCAGTTCGATCACCCTGGGCATCCCGGGCGCCTCGACGGCTGTCGCAACCGTTTTCGACGGACGGCCCCTGGCCCAGTCCGGCAAGGCGGACAAGGCCCTGGCCGCTGCTGCGATTGCCTCTTTCATCGGCGGCACCATCTCCGTGGTGCTGTTCACGCTGTTCGCCCCGCCGCTGGCCGCCTTTGCGCTGAAGTTCGGTCCGGCCGAGGAATTCGCCCTGATGGTGCTGGCCTTCGCCACCTTCATCGGACTGGGCGGCGACGACATTCCGAAGACGGTCTTTTCCATCCTGATCGGCCTGATCCTGGCGACGATCGGGCTGGACATCATCTCCGGCAAACCGCGCCTGATCTTTTTCGACATCACCGGTTTCCTGCACGGGATCAACTTCCTGGTGCTGGCGATCGGCATCTACGGCATCGGCGAGATGCTGTGGACGCTGGAGCAGAGCGAAGGCGACGTCACCGTCCACCGGGTCAAAACCTCGTGGCGCGCGTTTCTGGAAAACCTGGGCCATGTGCGTGAGTACATCAAAACCACCGTGGTGGGTTCGGTTCTGGGTTATTTCGTCGGCACACTGCCCGCGGCCGGTGCGACGCCCGCATCGCTGATGTCCTACGGCCTCGCCAAGACCTTTTCCAAGGACCCCGACTCCTTCGGCAAGGGCAACGTTGCGGGCGTTGCCGCGCCCGAAGCAGCCAACAACGCCGCGTCCACCGGCTCGATGCTGCCGATGATCACGCTGGGCATTCCCGGCTCGCCGACGACGGCGATCCTGCTGGGCGGCATGATTATCTGGGGCCTCCGGCCCGGGCCGCTCCTGTTCTCCGAGCATCCGGACTTCGTCTGGGGCCTGATCGGCTCGCTTTACATCGCCAACGTGTTCACGGTCCTGATCAACCTTGCCTTCATCCCGGTGTTCGTGCGCGTCCTGACGCTGCCCTTCACGATCCTGGCACCGGTGATCTTCGTCTTGTGCGTCGTGGGCGGTTACGCACCGACCCAGACCATGCACGACGTCTGGCTGATGTTTCTGTTCGGCGTCGTCGGTTACCTGATGCGCAAGCTGAACTATCCCGTCGCCCCGGCCGTGCTGGCCATCGTGCTGGGCCCGCTGGCCGAACGATCGTTGCGCCAGTCGCTGCTGGCTTCCCAGGGCGACGTGATGATCTTCATCGAACGTCCGCTCTCGGCGACCTGCATCGCCATCGCCGTGGCCCTGATGTTGTACCCTGTCTACACCCGCTTCCGCCGGTCGGCGGCGGCGAAGTCGCCGGATGCAACCGGCCAGGCATGACGGACATCCACGTCGATCTGGGGCCGGCGACAGACCGATGCTGATCAGGGCGGCGGATTCATGCCTGATCGTCATCGATATGCAGGAGCGTCTGGTCACCGCAATGCAGGCGCCCGCCCGCACGATCCGGAATGCGAAGCTCCTGGTGTCGGCGGCACGGGACATGGAAGTCCCCGTCCTCTTGACCGAGCAGTACCCTAAGGGTCTGGGCCACACGGTCCCGGAGCTTGCGGCCGTTGCCCAGGGATTTCCGGTGATGGAGAAGCTCCATTTTTCGTGTATGGAAGACCCCGGCTTTGCCGCGGCCTTCCAGGCGCTGGGGCGCAGGCAAGCGGTGATCGCGGGCATGGAGGCCCATATCTGCGTCGTTCAGACCGCGGCGAACCTGATGGAGGACGGTTACGAGGTGTTCGTGGTGACCGATGCGACGTCTTCGCGCAGCCTGGAAAGCGAGAAGGCGTGTTTGGATCGCCTCAGCGCGCTGGGCGCGGGCATCGTGACGACCGAGATGGTGGTGTTCGAGTGGTTGGGCAGAGCCGGGACCGAAACCTTCCGGAAACTCTTGCCGATGATCAAATAAGGCGGAAGCAATGAACGAGATGCGGCCGATAAAGAACGTCAAACCGCCGCGCCCGGGCGGGCGCAGGGGCGGAAAGGCGCGCGCCTTTCCCAAGGGCCGCCAGGTCGATCCGCAAGCGCTGCGCGCGGTGCAGAAACTGCTGAAGGGCCAGACCCTTGAGCGGGACATGCTGATCGAATACCTGCACCTGATCCAGGACCGTTACGGGCACATCTCTGCCGCGCACCTGGCCGCCCTGGCCCAGGAAATGCGGCTGGCCCAGGCGGAGGTCTACGAGGTCGCGACCTTCTATCACCATTTCGACGTCATCAGGGAAGGCGACGACGCGCCGCCCGAAGTGAAGATCCGGGTCTGCGACTCCCTTTCCTGCGAAATGGCGGGCGCCCAGGAGATCCTTGAACGGCTGGGCGACAAGGCGCCGAACTATGTGCGCGTTGTGCATGCCCCCTGCATGGGTTTGTGCGACAAGGCGCCCGCGGCAGCCGTGGGCAAGAACTACCAGGGCAACGTCTCGGTCTCCGGGCTGCTGAATGCCGCCAAGGCGCGCGCCGTCAAACCAGACCTCCCGAAATACCAGGGATACAAGCGGTACCTCAGACATGGCGGCTACGACGTTTTGAAGCGCCTTCGGGCCGGCAAGATGACCGTCTATCAGGCGATCGACGCCATGAAGGAGGCCGGGTTGCGCGGTCTCGGCGGTGCCGGATTCCCGTCGGGGCAGAAATGGACCTTCGTACGCGCCGGCGAAGCCCCGCGTTACGTCTGCATCAACGCCGACGAGGGCGAGCCCGGCACCTTCAAGGACCGGCTCTATCTCAGCGGCAAACCGCACCGTTTCCTGGAAGGCGCGCTGATCGCGGCCTGGGGCGTAGAGGCCGAGGCCGTCTACATCTATCTGCGCGACGAGTATCCGGCCGTGCAGCGCATCCTAACCAAGGAGATCAAGGTCCTGGAAAAGGATGGTCTGATCCCGGAGGGGTACATTCGGCTCAGGCGCGGCGCCGGCGCCTACATCTGCGGTGAAGAAAGCGCGATGATCGAATCGATCGAAGGCAAGCGCGGCCTGCCGCGCCACCGCCCACCCTATGTCGCCCAGGTCGGTTTGTTCGGCCGGCCCACCCTTGTCCACAACGTGGAGACGGTCTACTGGATCCCGAAGATCATGGCCAAGGGCGAGGACTGGTTCATCGAGCAGGGGCGAAACAAACACAAGGGCGTGCGATCCTATTCGGTCTCCGGCCGGGTCAAGAACCCGGGCGTGGTGCTGACCGGCGCCGGGGCGACGGCGAAAGAACTGATCACGGCCTGCGGCGGCATGGCGGAAGGCCATAAATTCAAGGCCTATCTGCCGGGCGGTGCCTCCGGCGGCATCCTGCCGGCTTCCATGGGCGACCTGCCGCTTGATTTCGGCGTCCTGGAGAAACACGGCGCCTTCGTCGGGTCCCATGCCGTCGTCATCCTGTCCAACAAGGACTCCATGGCGGACACCGCGCTCAACCTCTTGCGGTTCTTCGAGGACGAAAGCTGCGGCCAATGCACGCCGTGCCGGGTCGGGTGCGAGAAGGCGGTCAAACTCATGCGCAAGCGCAAGTGGGACGCGCCGCTGTTGGAGGAGCTTTCCACCGCCATGGCCGACGCGTCCATCTGCGGCCTTGGCCAGGCCGCGCCCAACCCCATCCGCGCGGTGCTGACGCATTTCAAGAAAGAGGTGTCGTGATGGCCGACAAGATCACCTTCTCCCTTGACGGCAGGGACGTGACCGCCGGCCCGGACGAAACGATCTGGCAGGTTGCCAAACGCGAAGGCACGACGATCCCGCACCTGTGCTGGAAGGACGCGCCGGGCTATCGCGCCGACGGCAACTGCCGGGCCTGCATGGTCGAGATCGAGGGCGAGCGCACCCTGGCCGCGTCCTGCGTGCGCCGGCCGGCGAAAGGCATGGTGGTCAAGACCAAGACCCAGCGCGCCAGGTCCGCCCGCAAGATGGTGATGGAACTGCTGATAGCAGACCAACCGGCGCCCAAGGACGCGCACGACACCGAATCCGCCTTCAACGCCTGGGCCAAGGCGATGAAGGTTTCGGTCTCGCGGTTTCCGAAGGACACCAACCCGAAGCCGGATCTCAGCCACGCCGCCATGGCGGTCAACCTGGACGCCTGCATCCACTGCAATCTGTGCGTCCGTGCCTGCCGCGAGGTCCAGGTGAACGACGTCATCGGCATGGCCGCCCGCGGTGCGGAGTCGAAGATCGTGTTCGATTTCGACGACCCCATGGGCCAGTCGACCTGCGTGGCCTGCGGCGAATGCGTGCAGGCCTGCCCCACCGGCGCCCTGATGCCCAAGACCATCATCGACAACAAAGGCCGCGGCGGACGCACCGCCGACCGCGAGGTGGATTCCGTTTGCCCCTATTGCGGTGTCGGCTGCCAGATCACCTACAAGTTGCGCAAGGACAAGAAGACCGGCAAGGAGCACATCGCCTGGGTCGAGGGAACCGGCGGGCCGGCCAACGAGAACCGGCTGTGCGTGAAGGGGCGTTTCGGCTTCGACTATGTCGCCAATCCCGACCGCCTGACCAAACCGCTGATCCGCAAGCCGGGCCTGCCCAAGGGCATCAACATGGATCCGCGCAAGCCGCTGACCCATTTCCGCGAGGCGAGCTGGGACGAGGCGCTGGAGGTGGCCGCCGCGGGCTTGAAGCGCCTGCGCGACACCCACGGGCCAAGCGCGCTTGCCGGGTTCGGCTCGGCGAAATGCTCGAACGAGGAAGCCTACCTGTTCCAGAAGCTGGTGCGGACCGGTTTCGGCACCAACAACGTGGACCACTGCACCCGGCTGTGCCACGCCTCGTCGGTCGCCGCCCTGATGGAGACGATCGGATCGGGCGCGGTCACCGCGCCGTTTACGGCCGTCAAAGGTTCCGACGTGATCGTCGTGATCGGCGCCAATCCCACCGAGAACCATCCGGTGGCGGCGACCTATTTCAAGCAGGCCGCCAAGCGCGGCGCCGAACTCATCGTCATGGATCCGCGCGGCCAGGCCCTGAAGCGGCACGCAACCCATATGCTGCAGTTCAAGCCGGGCGCGGATGTCTCCATGCTGAACGCGATGATTAACGTGATCGTCGACGAGAAACTCTACGACCGGCAGTACATCCAGGCGCACACGGCGGGCTTCGAGAAACTCCGGCGTCATCTGAAGAAGTTCACACCCGAGGCGATGGCCCCGGTCTGCGGGATCGAGGCGGACGAACTGCGCACGGTCGCGCGCAAATACGCCCGCGCCAACGCAGCCATCATCTTCTGGGGCATGGGCGTTTCCCAGCACACCCACGGCACCGACAACGCGCGCTGCCTGATCTCGCTGGCCCTGATGTGCGGACAGACCGGCCGGTCCGGCACCGGCCTGCATCCGCTGCGCGGCCAGAACAACGTGCAGGGCGCCTCCGATGCCGGGCTGATTCCCATGGTGTTCCCCGACTACATGAAGGTGGGTGACTCCACCCTGCGTGCCCGGTTCGAGGACCTGTGGGGCACGGAACTGGATCCCAACCCGGGCCTCACCGTGGTGGAGATCGTGGATGCCATTCACGAGGACGAAGTCCGGGGCATGTATATCCTGGGCGAGAACCCAGCCATGTCAGATCCCGACGTCAGCCATGCCCGCGACGCCCTGGCCAAGCTGGAACACCTGGTGGTCCAGGACATCTTCCTGACCGAGACCGCCATGTTCGCCGACGTGATCCTGCCGGCGACGGCCTGCCCGGAAAAGGACGGCACGGTGTCGAACACCAACCGGCAGGTGCAGCGCGGCCGCAAGGCCCTGGACGCCCCGGGCGAGGCGCGGCCGGACTGGCATTCGGTCCAGGAGATCGCCCGGCGCATGGGGCTGGACTGGAACTATGCCGGCCCCGCCGACGTCTTTGCCGAGATGAAAAAGGCGATGCCGTCGCTGGACAACATCACCTGGGAAAGGCTGGAGCAGGAGAACGCGGTCGCCTATCCCTGCCCGGCGCCGGACCATCCTGGCCAGGACATCGTGTTCTCCGACCGCTTTCCCACTGACGACGGCCTGGGCAAGTTCGTGCCCGCCGAGATCGTACCGCCCGACGAACAGCCGGATAAGGACTATCCCTTCGTGCTGTCGACCGGCCGCCAGCTGGAGCACTGGCATACCGGCGCGATGACCCGCCGGTCCTTCGTGCTGGACGCGGTCCAGCCCGAAGCGGTTGTGCAGATGAATACGGCCGACATCGCCAGGCTGGGCGTCACCCCGGGCGACCAGGTCCGCGTGTCGACCCGGCGCGGGTCGATCGAGATCATGGTCCGGGCGGACAATGCGGTCCCGTCCGGCGTGGTCTTCATTCCCTTCGCCTTCGTCGAGGCGGCGGCGAACGAACTCACCAACGCCGCACTCGACCCCTTCGGCAAGATCCCGGAGTTCAAGTTCTGCGCCGCGAAGGTGGAGCGGATCGGACGCAAGCAAGCGGCGGCCGCGGAATAGGGCTTCCAGCACCGTGAGCAAGCGGATATATCCCTAACACTATAGACCGGTTACATCCATGACAGTTTTGGTTGGTTGTGCCTTGGGCCGGGGCGGCCGCCCCGGCCCGAAGCGTTGGAACTTCTGTGTTCTCCGGTCGATGATCCCGAGGTTGATATCGGCGAAGCAGAGCAGCCAGTGTCCGTCTTCGATCTCTCGGATACCGATGGGCTCTCCTGGGAGAGCTTCTGAGACGAAGAT